>Ga0209417_1002325_pt1 | contig 29755 bp, 19 predicted proteins | sample RifGroF2_FD_184002 | JGI IMG/M metagenome (GOLD analysis project Ga0209417, IMG submission 184002) | Groundwater microbial communities from Rifle, Colorado, USA - Groundwater F2 (SPAdes) (version 2) | ecosystem: Environmental > Aquatic > Deep subsurface > Groundwater | place: Rifle, Colorado... | reverse complement strand
AATCCACTATTGATGTGGTATTGGTTGCTGATGTTGTTGCTGTTTCTGAAATTGTTGTAACTGGTTACTCTTCTCAACGGAAGAGAGACATTACCGGTGCAGTTGGCGTTGTTGAAGCAACCAAACTGAAAGCTGTTCCAACTGGTAACGTTACCAACCAATTACAGGGACGTACTTCCGGAGTTACCGTTGTTGGATCTGGCCAACCTGGTGAAACATCAAGGTTAAGAATCAGGGGATTTAGCTCGTTCGAGAACAACGATCCTCTTTATATTGTTGACGGTGTTCCTACACAGAACATTTCTTCGATTAACCCCAATGATGTCGAATCGATTTCTGTATTAAAAGATGCCGGCGCTGCTTCAATTTACGGTTCACGTGCATCAAACGGTGTAATCGTAATTACCACCAAAAAAGGTGGAAGTGGTGTTAAAGTAACCTACGACATGTATACTGGTACCCAGCTTGCCGGTGGTGGTCCAACTAAGGATTTGCTCAATACCAAGGAATATGCAAACCTTCAGTGGTTGGTGTATAAAAATGATGGAACCAGTGAAACTCACCCTATCTACGGTGCATCTTCCAACGCATCTCCATCCCTACCTGCATGGGCTGCTGATACCGACTGGTATAAAACCATTACCAACAATGCAAGTATGTCGAATCATGATGTCACCCTTTCTGGTGGTAATGATAACGCTAAATTCTTTGCTGGAGTTGGCGCATTTATTCAGAATGGTATCATTAAAACTACTGATACAAAGAAGTATACCGCCCGTTTCAACTCAGAGTTTAAAGTGTTAGACGGACGTATTACCATTGGCGAAAACGTTGCAATGAACTATGGTTCGAATCATGGTGTTACTAATCTTGGTGAAGGAAGTCCAATTCAGATGGGTCCATACCGGTCACAACCTATTGTACCTGCAGTTATTACTTCCCCAATTACCGGCACTTCGCATAATTTTGTTGTCGGAGAATATGGTGGAACCGGTATTATAGCTCGTTTAGGAAATGCTACCAATGCTTTGGCAAACCTTGAAAGAGCAAAGGACAACAATAACTACAATTTAAGTGTAATTGCTAGTGCATTTGTTGATGTGAAGATTATGGATGGTCTGAATTTCAGGTCAAGAATTGGAGGCACTTTCTTCAATGGAGCTTACTATTCATTCAATAATTCGACCTACGAAAATGCTGAAAACAATGCTACTCCAAGTATGACCGAAGGCGCAAATTATGGTGGCAATTGGACATGGGCAAACACGGTTAATTATGATAAAACATTTGGAGATCATAAAATTTCCGCTGTAGCTGGTTATGAAAGCAACAGGATTAATTTATATCGTCAACTTAGTGGTCAGCGTGCAGGATATTTTTCTGATGCTGTAGATTATCGCACGTTGTCAAATGGTCAAACCATTGTTGCTGCTAATTCATTTGCCAATACACCAATCACATTGGTTTCTCAGTTCGCCAAAGCTGATTATTCTTTCAGGGATAAATATTTGTTAAGCGCAACTATTCGTCGTGATGGTTCTTCAGTATTCAGCGCCGATACGCGTTACGGAATTTTCCCATCGTTTTCAGCCGGATGGCGTATTAAGGACGAAGCATTTCTTAAAGACGTGACCTGGGTTAATGATTTGAAATTAAGAGGTTCATGGGGTACTATGGGTAATCAGCTTGCAGTTAACCCGGCAAATGCTTATTCTCTGTATGGTGGAGAACAAAATAACTCTTACTACGACATCAACGGAACCGGTAACTCTTCTGCTCAGGGATTCCGTAAAAACCGGATTGGTAATCCGGATGCAAAATGGGAAACCAACGTTACCACTGACATTGGTTTTGAAGCTACACTTTTCAACAGCAAAGTCGGAATCGTTTTTGACTGGTATTCCAAACAAACCGAAGACCTGTTATTCAATCCTGAATTGCCGGGAACAGCTGGTAGCGCCAGTCAGCCTTATGTAAATATTGCTTCCATGTCGAATAAAGGTCTCGATATTGAATTAACTTACAAAAATACCTTTGGTGAAGTTGGTTTTAATGCAAGCGCTGTACTTACTACCGTAAACAATGAGATTACAAAAGTTGCTGATGGTGTTGATTTCTTTGACTGGGGTGGATCACGTATTGGTTCATACAACCGCAACATGGTTGGACATCCAATGTCAGCATTCTATGGTTACCAGGTAGTTGGTCTGTTTAAAGATGCTGCTGAAGTTTCTTCTGCTGCTAAACAGGATGGCGCTGAACCTGGATTTTTCAGATATGCTGATATCAACAACGATAAGGTAATTGATCCTAAGGACAGAACATTTATTGGTAATCCAAATCCTGATTTTACTTACGGCTTTAACCTTGCATTAACCTATAAGAACTTTGATGTTTCTACTTTCCTTTATGGTTCACAGGGTAATGATATTTTAAACAACAACAAATGGTGGGTTGACTTCTGGCCTTCATTCCAGGGACAAAAAAGTCAGGATCTCCTGTATCGCAGCTGGACTCCTTCTAATACAGGCGCTACAGTACCAAAAGCATCCAATAAATCAAATTTCTCTACCAATACAGTTTCTTCAAGCTACTACTTAGAAGATGGTTCATTCCTGAGAATGAAAAACCTGCAAGTTGGTTATACGTTGCCTGCAAGCAGTTTAAGTAAGGTATATCTTAAATCAGTAAGAATATATGTTCAGGCTGTAAACTTATTTACTATTACCAAGTACTCAGGATTAGATCCTGAAATTGGTGGAGGTGACCGTGCTTTCGGTGTTGATGCCGGTAACTACCCCAATGTGAAGCAATTCATTATAGGTCTAAATCTTACTCTGTAATTTTATAAACAAATTGAATATGAAAAAGAATAGAATATTATTTATCATAGTCCTGGCGGTTTTTGCCACATTGGTTGGCTGCAACAAGGATTTTCTGGAAATCAAGCCAAAGGGGAGCTTGGATGAAGGGGTTTTGGCGACCGAAAAAGGTGTTAATACTCTTCTAATTGGAGCTTATTCCTTACTTGATGGTGTATCTTCACAATTTGGATGGGAAGCCGCTTCTTCCAACTGGGTGTATGGCGATATCCGTGGAATGATTGGAAACAAAGGAACTGATGCTGGTGACCAACCTGATATCAACCCTATTCAATCGTTCTCTGAAACTTCTACTAACCCATACCTGAATGTTAAATGGAGATCTGTTTATGAAGCTGTCTCAAGATGCAACAGTGTAATTACTGTAGCCGGTAAAGCTTTGGCAGCTGGTACTATTACTAAAGAGCAAAATGATTTATTCGTAAAACAAGCAAGAGCATTACGCGGATGGTATCATTTTGAAGCATGGAGAATGTGGGCAAAAATTCCTTATGTTGATGAAAAAACTGATCTTTCAAAAATTTCCAACTCTGAAGATGTAAAAGCAAAAATTATTGCTGACCTTCAGGAAGGGACAACTTTACCTAACAACATGGGTCAGGTTGGACGATTTAATGGAACTGTTGCCAATGTTCTTTTAGCTAAAGCTAAAATGCAAATGAACAAAGACTGGGCTGGCGCTTTAGCAAATTTAAATACCGCTAAAACCGGAACAAAAGCCAATGGAGAACCCATTGGTCTTGCTAAAACTTATGGCGAAGTATTTGATATCGTTAACAGGAATGGTGTAGAATGTGTTTATACCGTTCAATATTCTGTAAATGATGGTTCAGGCGCTTACAATGCTGGGTGGGGTGAAGTTTTGAACTTCCCTTACAAAGGCAACGGTGGTTCTCCAGGCGGATGCTGCGGTTTCTTTCAGGCTACCCAGGAATTTGTGAATTCATTCCGTACAACTGCCGATGGATTGCCTATGCTTGACAATTCATACAACAATTTCCCGGTTAAAAGCGATCAGGGTTTGACTCCTTCTCAGCCTTTTACTCCTGATGAAGGTAATCTTGATCCACGTCTTGACTGGTCTATTGGCCGTCGTGGTATTCCATATTGGGATTGGGGAAAACATACTGGTTCAGACTGGGTACGTGACCAATCATATGCTGGTCCATACAGCCCAAAGAAACAGGTTTATAAAAAATCACAGGAAGGTCAATATACCGAAGTTGGTAACTGGACTTCTGGCTGGACTGCTAATGGCTATCGTATGATTCGTTATGCTGATATCCTTTTGTTAGCTGCCGAATGTCAGGTTGAAACAAATGACCTTGCAGGCGCCCTGGCTAATATAAATTTAGTGCGTAACAGAGCTGCCAATCCTGATGGTTTTGTAATGGATGGCGCTGTTCCTGCAGCTAAATATGTTATTGCTCCTTACAAAGCATTTACTGACCAGGCTCAGGCCCGTTTGGCTGTTAGAATGGAAAGGAAACTCGAACTCGGTATGGAAGGACACAGATGGTTCGATTTGAACCGTTGGGGAGTTACCCAAACCGAACTTAGCAGGGTTCTTGCTTACGAAAAAACATTGCCTTGGGGTAACTCAATGTACGGTTCTGCAACTGTAGGCGCTGAAGATGCAACTTATCCTATTCCTCAACGTCAGCTTGACTTGAGTAACGGTAAATTAGTACAAAACAGGTAAAATTAATTTACTATATCCGAAAGTGGACTGCCAATATGGTGGTCCACTTTTTTTTGCTCTATGCTTAATCGATAGGTTATTATTTTTCAAACATAACCTTAGTCCAAGGGGAAGCGATTGAAGGCCATTGGTGAATATCGAAACCTAAATGTTTCGTACCTACGGCACTCAGGGTGTTGAGGCTAATCTTTTTCTACAAATATCACGTGCCGCTGGCACTAATTTGTTCTAATCAACGGAAACGGCTAATTGGCGCTTGCTCCAGAGGAGCAAAATATTTATAGAAAAAAGAAAAAGATTGTCGACTATTGTCCGCGAGACATCGTAGAGCAAGGCTTTGGCCTACATTCGGACAAAACAGCAAAAGCCTTTTAAAAAGTAGTTACATAAAACAAATGGTAAACATAGAAACACAATCTTATTACCTGCCTGCCGGTAGGCTGGCCTTATTTAAACAGTAAAATTAAAAGGTTCAATTTAAAACCCACACTATCAGTTATAGAGCCTTTTTTTTATATTTACGGCTGGTAAAAAAACCTAACTTAATTTAAGTCCAAATGAGGAATCTATTGTTATTGATGCTTGCAGTGTTTTTATTCGCTTGTTCCGAATCGTCAAGATTTCAGTTAATGAGTGCCAGCAGAACCGGAATTGATTTCAAAAATACGGTGACTGAAACTGACAGTTTCCATGTAATGAGTTACGAATACATCTATAATGGTGCTGGTGTTGGAATTGGCGATTTGAACAATGACGGGCTACAGGATATTATTTTTTCAGGAAACCAGGTTTCGCCCAAAGCATATTTAAATACTGGTGATTTTAAATTTAACGATATTACCGGAAATTTTACCGGGCTTACCAATAATCAATGGTTCAGCAGCGTAACCCTTGCCGATGTTAATGGCGATGGTTGGGTTGATGTTTATTTTACTTCAACCGCGAACGAGAATCCAAAGAAATGTGCCAACAGATTATGGATCAATAATGGCGCTAAAGAAGGTCAAGATCCGACTTTTACCGAGATGGCTGAAAAATTTGGAATAGCCAATGAAGATCAGTCGGTTAATGCTACATTTTTTGATTATGACCGTGATGGCGACCTGGACCTTTATGTTTTGAATAATACTCTTACGCAGAGAATGAATACTTCATACCGTACCAAAGTTACGGATGGAAGCGCTGCCAATAACGACAAACTTTACCGGAATAATGGTGATGGTACGTTTACTAATGTTACGAAGGACGCAGGAATTTTATATGAAGGATTTGGCCTTGGCCTTGCCATTAGTGACGTAAACAAGGATGGATACCCCGATATTTATGTTTCGAACGACTACATGTCAAATGATTTACTATACATTAATCAGGGAAATGGTACTTTCAAAAATGAGATTCGGAAATATTTATCCTATCAAACCAAATCATCGATGGGTGATGATATTGCGGATATAAACAATGATGGAAATCCGGATATCATGACCTTAGACATGTTACCCGAGAAGTATTACAAAAAGAAGCAGACCATCAATGGATTTAGCTACATTTTCTATGTCAATGATGCTAAATATGATTATGAACATCAGTATCTCCGGAATATGCTCCATCTTCATAATGGCTTCATCAATGATGAAATGCTTCCATATAGTGAAGTAGGTCAGTTGATGGGTATTTATCAGACTGAATGGAGCTGGTCGCCTTTATTTGCCGATTATGACAACGATGGTGATAAGGATTTACTAATTACGAATGGCTATCCGCGCGACATGACAGATAAAGACTGGACCCGTATGAAAGCACAGGTTTATGGATTTGTTGGCGACGAAAAATATGTGATTGATCTGGCTCCAGCCTTGAAAGTACCCAATTTTGCTTTTGAAAACACTGGCAACCTGAGTTTTGTCAATAAATCAAAAGAATGGTTGCCGAATGTTCCTTCATACTCCTATGGTGCTGCGTTTGTTGATTTAGATAATGATGGCGATCTTGATTACATTACCAATAATCTGAATGATGAGGCATTCATCCTGAAAAATACGACCATGGAGAAATCGGATGGAAAGACTGGCTTCCTGAAAATAAAACTTACCGGAAAAGGAAGTAATACAATGGCTATTGGCGCTAAAGTTGAATTGTGGAGTAAGGATAATTACCAGTATACCGAGCACTTTATGACCAGGGGATATGCTTCATCGGTTGATCCAACTGTTCATTTCGGATTGCCAGCCAATGCTGTCATTGATTCGCTTAAAGTTACCTGGCCTGGTTCAGGTGAGGTTTCGTTGCTGAAGAATATTAAAATCAATCAGCAAATCGAAATGAATGAGAATGATTCAAAATCTGCAATTTCCAATAAAGGAACTTCTGATGCTGCTGAATATTTATTCACTAAAAGAGAGGGATTGATTAATTACACCCATGATCAAAAGGATTTCATTGATTTTTTCCTTCATCAGAATATTATTCCGCATAAATTTTCTCAGATTGGACCAATTATAGCCAAGGGAGATATTAATATGGATGGTCTTGAAGATTTGGTAATTGGTTCTACCAATATCGTTCCAACAACAGTGTTGATCAGAAAAGGCAATGAGTTTAAAGAAGCAATTTTTAATGGCTTAACCACTCAAAAAGAGTTTTCAGAAGCTGATCTTGCAGTAGTTGATGTTGATAATGATGGCGATAACGATGTAATTGCAGTGGCTGGTGGATATGAAAATCGGGAAGAAAATGAATACCAGCATTTCTTCTACGAAAATAATATGGGATCATTTACACAGAAACCATTGCCTATCCCGGCTTTCCCTGCTTCCGTAATCCGCCCATTCGATTTTAATCATGATGGCAGTATTGATTTCTTTGCTGGGGCAAGGGTAAAGAAAGGAATGTATCCATATGCAAACCATTCCTGGTTAATTGTGAATGACAATGGCAAGCTTTCGGTTAATTCTTCTTCGAAACTCGACCTTGGTATGGTAACCGACGCCATTTGGACCGATTATGATGGTGATGGTTGGGAAGATCTGATAGTTACCCGTGAATGGAATTCTCTGGTAGTTCTTAAAAATATGCAGGGTAAAGAACTTGTTCCACAAATCATTCCGGGAATGGAAGATCATTGCGGCATTTGGAATTCAATCGTGGCAGGTGATTTTGATCAGGATGGCGATGATGATTATATTGTTGGCAATTTAGGTGAGAACCATCGATTTACAGTCAGTGATCAGTATCCATTGAATTTGTATGTTGTTGACTTAGATCTCGATGGTAATATTGACCCGGTTTCAACCGGTTATTGGGAAGATAAAGATGGGAAAATGACCGAGTACCCGATTAATTACCTCGATGAACTGGTTGCGCAATCCACCTTCTTCCAGAAGAAATTTCCAGACTATAGCACCTTTAGTTATGTTGGTATCAAAGAGGTTTTTGATGCCGAAATATTGAAGCGACTCGATTTTCAGCTTCACGTAAACACTACTTCAAGTTTTATTCTGTGGAATGAAAAGGGTGCATTTAAATGGGAACGATTACCAAAAGAACTTCAATTCTCTCCCATAAAGAAAATGATCGTGCAAGATTTTAATGGTGACAAGATTCCAGACGTTTTGATTTCAGGTAATGATCATACCTACGATGTTGCGACCGGATACTACGATGCAAATAAAGGCTATGTACTTTTAAGTAATGGAAAAAATCAATCATTTAATGTACTTCCATCATCAAAAAGTGGTATTTTACTTCAGGGAATGGTTGAGTCTTTGCAGTATCTGGAAGGGGATACAAGTTTTGTCGTTGCCGGATTTAACAGGGCTAAGATTGTTGTATTTAAGCAACTTAAAAAATGAAGCTATTTTTATTTCTGCTGATTTCTTTGTGGTTGATTTCATGTTCCAAGTCTACACGGTTTAAGTTGTTGGATTCCGGGCAAACAGGAGTTGATTTTAAAAATACGATAACCGAGACTGACAGCCTGGATATTCTGAGCTACGAGAATATATACAATGGCGCCGGTGTTGGGGTAGGCGACCTGAACAATGATGGTTTAGCAGATCTCGTATTTGCAGGAAATCAGGTATCGTCAAAAGTATATTTGAACCTCGGAAATTTTAAGTTCAGGGATATTACCTCCGATTTTAAGGGACTTTCTAACAACCAATGGTATTCAGGTGTGGCTATTGCCGACATAAATAACGATGGATTGCCTGATGTATATTTGACTTCCACTGGCGGCAAGGATAAAGAAGCAAGGAAAAACAGGTTATGGATCAATAATGGAGTCAAAGATGGAAAAGGACCGACATTTACTGAAATGGCGGAAAAATATGGCATAGCTGAAGACGGACAGTCAGTTGATGCGGCATTTTTCGATTATGACAGCGATGGCGACCTTGATCTGTATGTTCTGAACAATATGGTTAATGACAGGCTGAATGTGTCCTACCATCACAAAGTAAACGATGGCAGCTCCCCTGACATTGACAAACTTTACCGGAATAATGGGGACGGAACATTCACCGATGTCACAAAAGAGGCAGGAATCGTAGATGAAGGTTTCGGGCTGGGCCTTGCCATCGGCGATGTTAACAAGGATGGATACCCGGATATCTATGTGTCAAATGATTATGTGTCAAACGATTTTTTATACATCAACCAACGAAATGGTTCTTTCAGGAATGAAATAAAAAAATACATCTCTTACCAGTCCACATCCTCGATGGGCAATGATATGGCCGATGTGAATAACGATGGAAATCCTGACATCATCACCCTGGATATGCTGCCCGAAAGCTATTCCAAAAGGAAACAAACGATTGACGGGTTCAGTTATATGTATTACCTATTTAATGAGAAATTTGGATATGAGAATCAATATCTGCGGAACATGCTTCATCTGCACAATGGTTTTCTGGATCAGGAAATGATTCCGTATAGTGAAGTGGGACAAATGATGGGCATCTATCAGACCGATTGGAGCTGGTCCCCTTTATTTGCCGATTTTGACAATGATGGAGACAAAGACCTTCTTATTACAAATGGCTACCCCAAAGATTTGACCGACAAAGACTGGGCAACCATGAAAGGCAAGGCAAATGCGGCGCTTGGCAACAGTAAAAATATGATCGATTTGTTGCCTTCGGTGAAAGTCAATAATATGGCATTTGAGAATACCGGGGGACTGAGCTTTGTTAACAAATCAAAGGAATGGCTGCCCGATTTTCCTTCCTATTCGTATGGGGCGGCTTTTGTTGATCTGGATAACGATGGTGACCTGGATTATGTGTCGAACAATTTAAATGACGATGCATTTATCCTCAAAAATACGACTGCGGAACATTCAGACGGGAAGACCGGTTTTGTAAATATAAACCTATCGGGCAAAAGTGGAAATACCCTGGCCCTTGGGGCAAAAGTGGAGTTGTGGTGCAAGGGGAAATACCAGTTCACCGAGAATTTTCTGTCACGTGGTTATGCGTCTTCGGTCGACCCGGTCATCCATTTTGGAATTGGGGATAGCAAAACCGTTGATTCCCTAAAGGTTACCTGGCCATCATCCGGGAATGTATCACTACTTAAGGATGTAAAGCCAAACCAAATCATTCGGATGAATGAAAAGGATGCCCTCCCTGCTGGAAAAATTGTACCCGGTCACGCGCAAAAGGAAATGATGTTTTCAAAGCTGGAAAATGTGATCAACTATACCCACGAACAAACTGATTTTAATGATTTCTTTCTGAACCAGAAAATTTTGCCGCACAAGTTTTCGCAGATTGGACCATGCTTGGCAAAAGGTGATATTGATCACGACGGCAATGAGGACTTAATTGCAGGATCTACAAATAAATTACCAACAACCGTGTTTCTACGGAAAGGAAACAGTTTTCAGGAAGTAAAAATCGATGGTTTGACCAGTGCAAAAGACTATTCCGAGTCGGATATGGCAATTCTGGATATTGATAACGATGGTGACCAGGATGTGATAGCTGTTGCCGGCGGATATGAAACAAAGAAGGAGAGCGAAGTCGAGAATTCAATGCAGATGATACTTTCCGCAGGATTTGATGGTAGCAATGAAAATGAATTCAGGCACTACCTGTACGAAAACCGGAATAGTTCGTTTGTAAAAACGGAACTGCCAATTCCACCTTTCCTGGCTTCTGTTGTCCGTCCCTGTGATTACGATCATGATGGCTATCCTGAACTTTTCATTGGTTCAAGGGTGAGAAAGGGTAAATTTCCGGTCGCAACCTATTCGTGGCTTTTAGAAAATGATGAGGGCAAGCTTTCTGTCAATTCCAAATCGAAATTAGACCTGGATATGGTTACCGATGCCGTTTGGAGTGATTACGATCATGATGGATGGGAAGACCTTATTGTAACCAGGGAATGGAATTCGGTCTTAGTCCTGAAGAATATGAAGGGAAAAGAACTGGTTCAGCAGGAAATTCCTGAATTGGATAATCTTCGGGGCTTCTGGTACACGATCATTGCCAGCGACCTCGATCAGGATGGCGATGACGACTATATGGTCGGGAATCTTGGGAACAATCATCGTTTCAATGTCAGCAATGAATATCCTTTATACCTTTATGTGTTTGATCTCGATATGGATGGGACACTTGATCCGGTCATGACCGGATTCTGGAAGAACGAACAAGGGAAAATGGTAGAATATCCAGTGAATTATATGGATGAACTTAAGGAACAATCTTCCTTTTTTCAAAACAAATTTACCGATTACAAGACATTCAGTAACACGACCTTTGCTGAGATTCTTGACGAGAAAGTAAAGAAAATCGTTGAATTCAGGCTCAGGGTAAACACAACGTCAAGTGGAATCCTCTGGAATGACAATGGGACATTTAAATGGGAAAAATTACCTGAAGTAACACAGATATCACCGGTCAGAAAGATGATTGTCAGGGATTTTAATGGTGACCACCTTCCGGATATTTTAGCTGCCGGTAATGACTATACCTATGATGTTTCGACCGGATATTACGATGCAAATAAGGGATTAGTACTCCTAAACAAAGGGAAAAATAAGCCTTTTGAAGTATTACCTTCTTCCAAAACAGGTTTACTTTTGCAAGGAATGGTTGGATCACTGCACTATTTCGATGGGGATACGCCGTTGATTGTTGCCGGCGTCAACAGATCAAAAGCCGTAGCTTTCCAACTCAATAAAGTAAAGGAATAATCAGAAAGTACTATTTCAATTTAACCAGGTCACCATCCTTATACTGATAGTTTGCAATTTCAATACAATGTGAACAGTTGTATAAGGGTGACGTCCTTGGTTTAGTATGAAGTTCACCGGTGATTATTTTGTCTTTTAATTTTACGATTTTCATATCCAGTTCAAAAACCCTGTCAAGCTCCAATTTGCCATTGGTATTCAGTAAAATTAAATGTTCAGGCATACCCATATCTTGCTGATAATACGAAGTAATTGTAACAAGGGCATCCTTGCTTTCATCAGAGTTAATTTGACTGATAAAAATTTTTGAAGGGTCGATCCGGTATCTTTTCAGGTCATCTTTAATCGTAATAATACCAAAACCATCGACAGAAGTAGTCGGAGTTTTTAATTGCTTTGAAGCATAATCCTTCGTAAGCGCAACAGCCTCTTTTTTTAGTTTTGATTCTAAACTTTCCGGTTGATTCTTTGCAGGTTTTCGGTTGCATGAAACAAGTGTGCCAATAATAATGATAAATAAAAATGTGCGACTCATCTTTAATAGTTTTTTGAGTGATTTAAAGATATAACTAAAAATCAAAAATGTATTTTTTAGTTGTATTTATTCAAGAATTGATCAGTGTAATACATGGGTTCAGGCGTTAAAGTTTAAGCTTTCATTTTTAAAAATTAAAACTATTTTTCAAAGAAATTGGTGTAACTTTAACTGGTAAAATTCCTCAGAATGAGGAGTTTTCATCAATAACCAATGAAGAAAATACCAGTCAAATCTCTGATCACTTTTTTGCTTTTAGCTTTTGTGATATCATGTTCAAAGGAATTCCTTGATGTCAAACCCAAGAGCGTTCTTGACAATAATGTATTGGCCAATGAAAAAGGTATTGATGCCTTGTTAATTGGGGCCTATTCCATGCTCGATGGCGTCTCGGCTCAATTTGGTTGGGAAACCGCTTCATCAAACTGGGTTTATGGCGATATACGCGGTTTGATTGCAAATAAAGGAAGCGATGCCGGCGATTCGAATTATGATATAAATGCTATCCAAACTTTTTCAGAAAGTTCAACTAATCCATACAGTTCCGAATCGAGTTGGCTGAATATAAAATGGAAAGAGGTATATGAAGCGATTTCCAGGTGCAACAGCACAGTTGAAGTTACAAACCTGGCGCTCAAAAACGGAGATATTTCCCCAAATCAGGCTGAATTGTTTTTGAAACAGGCACGAGCGCTGCGTGGATGGTTTCATTTTGAGGCTTGGCGGATGTGGCAGAAAATTCCTTATGTTGACGAAAATACTGATCAGAATACCTTAACCAATAAAGATGATGTCAGGGATAAAATAATAGCTGACCTTCAGGAAGGAATTTCATTGCCTGATAACATGAGACAGATCGGAAGGTTTAACGGGACTGTTTCTAAAGTTCTTCTGGCCAAAGCAATGATGCAAATGAATCGTGATTATGAAGCAGCACTGATACTTCTTCATTCTGCCAAAATCGGAACAAAACCCAATGGAGCGCCCATTGGACTTGCTCCCACCTTTGGTGAAATCTTTGATATTGAAAATAGAAACGGGATAGAAGCAGTATATACCGTTCAATATTCGGTGAATGATGGTTCGGGTGGCTGGAATGGTGGCTGGGGTGAAGTATTGAATTTTCCATATAAAGGCAATGGTGGGTCACCGGCTGGTTGTTGCGGCTTTTTTCAACCTACCCAGGAATTTGTTAATTCATTCAGAACATCTGAAGGATTGCCTCTGCTTGATTATTCATATAACCAATTCCCGGTGAAAAATGATATGGGATTATCTCCTTCTCAGCCCTATACAGAGGATGACGGACCGCTTGATTCCCGGTTGGACTGGACTGTGGGAAGACGCGGTATTCCCTATTGGGATTGGGGAATTCATACAGGCAGCGACTGGATTCGGGATCAGATTTATGGTGGTCCATACAGCCAGAAGAAGATGGTCTATAAAAAATCTCAGGAGGGGATTTATACTGAAGTCGGAAACTGGACGGGCGGTTTTACTGCAAATGGTTACCGGATGATCCGTTTTGCTGATGTCCTTTTATTAACCGCTGAATGTCAGATTGAAACCGGTGATCTGGAAGGTGCAAGGATGAATATTAACCAAATTCGGGCACGTGCCGCAAACCCTGCAGGATTTGTTAAGGAAGCAGACGGTGTTACTCCGGCTGCCAACTATGTAGTTTCTCTATATCCTACTTTTTCGGATGTCAATCAGGCCAGGCTTGCTCTCCGGATGGAGCGAAAGCTTGAATTTGGGATGGAAGGACATCGCTGGTTTGATTTGAACCGTTGGGGAAATACTGTTGAGGAACTTAACAGGGCGTTGCAATACGAAAAATCGATGCCATGGGGTCGATCGTTGTATGGTAATGCAGTTGTTGGACCGGAAGATGTGACTTATCCTATTCCGAAATACCAGATTGATATCAGCAATAAGAGGTTGGTGCAAAACAGGTAACAATTTCCACATTTTCAAATATGATTCGAATATTGCCTTACAGGCCTGCCTATATGAATCAGCCGCTATTTTTTGTTTATATTTAGTCCGGATTATCTACTTAAATAAGGTAAATGGCACTCAATTACATCTGGATTTTTTTCTTTGTTGTCGCTTTCGTCATTGGTTTGGTAAAGCTCATTTTTTTTGGAGATATGAACATCTTTTCGGCTATGATGAATTCAACATTCGAAATGGCGAAAACGGGATTTGAAATATCGCTGGGTCTTACCGGTGTATTAACACTTTGGATGGGTATCATGAAGATTGGAGAGAAGGGTGGGGTGGTCAAGGTTTTTTCAGGATTGGTTGGTCCGTTTTTCAATAAGCTTTTTCCTTCTTTGGGAAAAGATCATCCGGCACATGGCTCTATTATCATGAATCTGGCTGCCAATATGCTTAATCTCGACAATGCTGCAACTCCTATGGGTTTAAAAGCGATGAAAGAAATGCAGGACACCAATCCATCAAACGATACTGCATCCGACGCCCAAATCATGTTTTTGGTTTTGAATGTTGCAGGGTTGACAATTATTCCAATCAGCATCATGGTTTACCGGACACAACTGGGAGCTGTTAATCCGTCCGATATTTTTATTCCAATTCTTTTGTCTACTTTTTGTTCTACGCTGGCAGGTTTAATGGCCGTTGCATGGCATCAGAAAATCAACCTTCTGGATAAAACAATCTTGACTTATCTGGGTGGAATGACTGCATTCATTGGTGGTATCATCTGGTATTTTTCAGGTTTGGAGAAAGAACAGATACAGGCTATTTCGGCTGTTGCCAGTAACCTGATCATTTTTACGGTTATTATCAGCTTTCTTATTCTTGCCATGCGGAAGAAAGTCAATGTGTATGATGCGTTCATTGAAGGGGCTAAAGATGGGTTTCATACCGCTATAATGATTATCCCGTACCTGATCGCCATTTTGGTCGCCATTGGAGTTTTTCGCACTTCGGGAGCAATGGAGTGGCTTATTTCAGGTGTAAGCTGGGGATTTCAGCAGATGGGAATCAATACTGATTTTATTCCGGCATTGCCTACCGCTTTGATGAAACCGTTGAGTGGGAGCGGTGCACGCGGAATGATGGTTGATACCATGAAAATGTACGGCGCTGATTCGTTTGCCGGCAGGGTCGCCTGTACGATTCAGGGATCAGCTGATACAACCTTTTATATTCTGGCTGTTTATTTTGGTTCGGTAGGCATCAAAAATACCCGTTATGCGCTCACCTGCAGTTTAATTGCTGATTTAGCCGGAATTGTTGCTGCAATTTTAATGGCCTATTTGTTCTTTCATTAACAATTTGAAGATTGACTTAGGTCTGTGGTAAGGCACTAAAAGTCAAAAAATAGATTTGACATCAGCTTTCCTTTCTCATATTTCTGATTAGGCCAATCATAACGGTTACACATATTGTCAACATGGCAATTGATAATGAAATAAGAAAGAACATAACTGTTCCCTCTGCAAAAGGTGGACCTTCCTGACCATTCGCGGCTATAGTAAGTGACTTGCCAGCATTAAAAATAGCGGCTAAAAGCATACTAAACCAATTTGCGAATGTTCCATAAACAGCCAGCCAGAATGTGATTTTTAGCCACCTGTAAGATAAATCGATCTTATTCCAAATTAATCCCAGTACAATAAGAAAGATTCCATTTAAAACTCCTTCAATATGACTGGAAAGTCCCATTCTTGGATTTGCAAATAATGGCGCAAATAATCCTATCACTAATCCTAAGAAAAAAAGTAGAACACCTAAAAGAATCAGCCGATCAGAATGATGTCTCTTTAAAATTGATTTTTCCATGTCTATAACTTTTTAATGTAAACACAGGAATTCGAAATTAATAGTAATGTTTCTGAATAGTGTACAACTAATCCATGGCGTCATAAACAATCACCTTTTCCCAAAGGTGCTGGCAATCTTCTATAAATTTAAGGTGTATCGGATGCGTTTGATAGATGTTCTGATCCTCTTTATTCTTGAAAAAGGCCATGTACGAATAAGTAAACGAATCGTCCACCACTTCACGCGGAGATTCAACCGGAGTGGCGATGTGGCTTGACTGAATTTGCGGTACTTTAATCAGTTCCCTCAATCCCTTTTCAAACTGAACTCTGGCTTCGCTGTTTTTCGGTTCTTTTAACCAGAAAAATACATGATGCACAAAAATATTTTTTAAAGGAACCTCACTGGCCATTGCGTTTCCTGAGGCCGAAACAAATCTGGTTGCGGCCACTCCTGAAGCAATTTTCATTACAAAACTTCTTCTGTTTTCCATTTTAAAATGATTTTACAACTTGCCGAAGTTGGACAAGCCGGGTTAAAAGTCCTTCCAGCAAATCAATCTGCAGCATATTCGCTCCGTCAGATTTGGCATTGGCCGGATCGGGATGTGTTTCAATAAAAATGCCGTCAACACCAACCGCAATACCTGCACGTGCAATGGTTTCAATCAGTTGAGGTTGTCCGCCTGTAACTCCGCTGGCCTGGTTGGGCTGCTGTAGGGAGTGGGTAATGTCGAGGATAACAGGGCAGTTGTTTTTCTGCAATTCCGGAATTGAGCGGTAGTCAACAATTAAATCGTGGTAACCGAAAGTTGAACCGCGTTCGGTAAGGAATACATTGTCATTGCCACTCTCACGTACTTTAGTAACCGCAAATTTCATGGCTTCAGCCGAGAGGAACTGACCTTTTTTGATGTTTACTGCTTTTCCAGTTTCAGCGGCAGCAATCAGAATATCAGTTTGCCGGCACAGGAAAGCCGGAATCTGGAGCATATCAACATATTCGGCTGCCATAGCGGCTTCAGGAGCTGAATGAATATCCGTAACCGTGGGAATATCGAAAGTTTCGCTAACCTTTCTCAGTATTTTCAAAGCTTTTTCATCACCAATGCCGGCGAATGAATCAAGCCTTGAACGGTTGGCTTTACGGTAGGAGCCTTTGAAGATATAGGGAATCTGTAGCTTGTTAGTTATTTCAACGATTCGTTCGGCAATTTCCATGGCCATTTGCTCTCCTTCGATAGCACACGGACCAGCCAACAGAAGAAAATTGGAGTTCGGGTATTTTAATTTGGGGATCATCTTGTTTAAAATTTTAACGAAGATAATTCATTCATCAGAATTTTAAACTATATCCAATCCCGATAATGTTCATACTTGTTTTATCAGCTTCCGAATAATCCTGTAATCGATAAAATAAGCCCACTTCATTATTTTTATTAATCGAATAGGCCAGACCAGTTGTATATCTCATTTTGTCAACATCCTTCAGGATAAGATCGTGAAAAGCCTCTATAGACACGAATGGAACCAGTTTACTCCCTTTGATATCGTAATCAAGTTTTGCCCTGTACCTGAAATAGGAAGCTTTGTCATCGGTAGTCTGGTCAAAATCGGCACCATTGGTATAACGTACCCGAAACTGAATATTAAGGCGCTTTAATTCAAATCCTGATTTGGCGTCAAATGCTAGTCTGCTTGCCGGTTCCCATTCATAAATCTGTCTTTTCTCCCTGTAATTGTATTCGTTTTCGTACCGATAATACCCGGCCAGGGTAAGATATTTATGCAATTTATAGGAAAGTCCACCTTCAAGGATATACGAATCCATTTCAAATCCACCCAGTAATCTTAATTCAGGATTAAATTCAACCTTCAGGTTTTTAACTATTTTTTTGCTGAATTCAAGTTCTACCCAGGTAGAAGGTCCGCTTTGTGCGAAGCCCGTAAAAGAAAGCAGAATGACAAGAATGAGTAAGCTGATTCTACTGCGCATCGGTTTTACTTTTACCGTTAATATCGAAGAAAATGTAGATGTAGGCCACATCTCTTAAAAAATCAATACGTTCTATTTCAAAATGCTTGATATTTTTACCTGTTCGTTCTTTCAGGTCGGCCAATAAAATATCTTCTTTACCGGCCTGCACATTTTCGATTTTTTCATAGATAACCCGATATGAAATTTCCTGTCTCAAATTAAGTATCTTTTCCAGGATATATAATCCACCAACCACCAATAGATTGGTCGTAATTAATTCGGCATAACTGATTTTTTTATTGGCCAGGGCATTAATTACCGAGACTGCAATGACAACAAACAAGTAGGTCATTTCTTTAATCGGAATGGCATCGGTCCGGTACCTGATGATGCCAAAAATAGCAAATAACCCAAGGGCAAAGCCAAGTTCAATTTTTACGCTTTCGAGTAGAAAGCATAACAGAAATATGACGATGCTTACTGCAATATAGCTAAAATAGAAATCTTTGCGTTTACTGGTTTTTGCATAAAGTCCAATAACGATGATGCAAATAACTCCCATGTTAAGGGCAAATCGGGTAAGAAGTTCAATGTAGTCTTCCGAATTAATCAGTTTAATTCCCAGGAATCTTAATTCTTCTTCGTTGGGGATTATTTGTAATAAAAGGTTTAAAAGTTGCATGATTTGTTGTTTAGTTGTTGTATTCTTTCCTGATTTTCAGCAGGAGTGGCTTAAAATTGTTTTTCTTGATTTCATCTTCAAGCAGCGACCGGCCAATACAGTATTTACTGAACCCCTGGCTGGAGATTTTATTCTCTTTCAGAATTTTAGTTATCAGTGCAGGCTTACAGGTTTTGCTTTGTTTGACTTCAATAATTACGAGACTTTTCAGGGTAATATCTTTCTCCTGATTTTTAAATCCGGGAAAGACATCGATGGTTACTCTTTCACTATATTCGTTGTCAACCAATGTGAAACGGCTAAAAAAACTCCTGATTTTAGGTTCGAGCTGAAGTCCGGAATAAGTTGATGATTCTTCGATGAAACTTATTTCCTGACTGGAGAACGTTGACTTGAAGTCTGGTCTTTCAATTCGTTCTTTGAGCGTTCGTCCCTTATTGTTTTTAAATTTGACTTCCAGGAAATGATGAGAAGTTTGCACATATTTTCGGACCCTGATTTTGAACCTATTTCTCCTACCGTTCTGGTGCGAGAGATACATTTGGTTGTCAGGAGTGTCGAAATAGGTATTGTCGTATTTAAATATGGTTTCACCCTGGATTTCAAGAAGGGAGTATTCGTCTTTAATAGCCTCTAAAATTAGAGGTAATTTAGAAATATGAACGCAATACTTCTGGTCTGTCCTATTCATCAATTTAACCCGGTCAAGGTCTGAAAGAGCTATTTTTTTGAAAGGATCAAGTATATTCTTTATTGCGTTCATCGGTTTTGTTTAGTTAATGCGAAACTAGTCTTTTTTCTGAAGCCATATGTAATAATATTGTAATATGAGTATAACATTTCCACCATTTGAAGTTGATTCGTAATCGAATAATTATTCTTTAGCCTGATATCCGTACATAAAGACGGTAACCCTACTTCCTAAACAGCTTTTCTTTCAGTAACAGTTAGAAAAGTATTAAACTTCTGTTGCTGATAACCCGATCGTGTTTTCTTATGGACTATTAATGAAAAGCCTATTTGTCGTAGCGTTTACCCCATAGACTTTTTAACCGTTCGAGTATTTTTATCTCAAGCGGATTATTCTGAGGTGTATAAAGCCGCTTGCTTTTGATTTTTTTTGGTAAAAAATCTTGCTCAACAAAGTTTTTTTCGAACGAATGGGCGTATTTGTAATCTTTTCCGTATCCCAGTTCCTTCATCAGTTTGGTTGGGGCATTGCGTATATGCAGCGGAACGGGCAGGTCACCGGTAGCTTTAACCAGCGCCAGCGCTTCGTCTATTGCCGAGTAGGCTGAATTGCTTTTTGCGGAAGTGGCCAGATAAATGGCGCATTGCGAAAGGATGATGCGCGCTTCGGGGTAGCCGATTTTATGGACCGCATCGAAGGTGCTTTGTGCCAGCAGCAAGGCATTCGGATTTGCCAGGCCAATATCTTCTGCGGCCAGGATCAGCATTCGGCGGGCAATAAATTTGACGTCCTCACCACCTTCAATCATACGGGCCAACCAGTAAACCGACGCATCGGGGTCACTTCCACGCATGCTTTTAATAAACGCGGAAATAATGTCGTAATGCATTTCCCCATTTTTATCGTACATGGCCATATTGTTCTGGAGCCTGTCGATAACTTTATCGTTGGTGATCGTTACGGTTTCATTTTCTTCTGCATTTACGACCAATTCGAGTACATTGAGCAATTTGCGTGCGTCACCTCCTGAAAAACGCAAAAGGGCTTCATCTTCTTCAATCAGAATATTTTTAGCCTTCAGATAAGTATCCTTCGTGAGGGCAATATTCACAATTTTCAGCAAATCGGTTTTATCCAATGATTTCAGTACATAAACCTGACAGCGTGATAAAAGAGGCGAAATTACTTCGAAGGAAGGATTTTCAGTTGTGGCGCCAATTAATGTAATAATTCCCTGTTCAACGGCTCCAAGCAATGAATCTTGCTGCGATTTGCTGAAACGGTGAATTTCATCGATAAAAAGAATCGGATTGGGCTGGTTGAAAAATTGGTTTCGCTGCGCTTTTTCAATGACATCACGAATATCCTTCACGCCTGAATTAATGGCGCTTAAGGTGTAAAATGGACGGTTAAGAGTATTTGCAATTATTTTGGCCAGAGTTGTTTTGCCAACTCCGGGAGGTCCCCAAAGCAGAAAGGATGCAATTTTACCCGATTCAATCATTTTGCGCAAAACTGCCCCATCGCCTGTCAAATGTTCCTGACCAATGTAATCGGTTAGGTTGGTAGGCCGCAATCGTTCGGCAAGTGGTTGATTGGCAAATTGCATGATAAATAAATGGTTAAAATTTTGAAACAACTAAGATACACTTAAGTAAGTGAAATAATTTTATTGTCGTATTTTATACTTGACTCACCCCACGTCCGCTAGCGGACGTCCCCCCTCTCTACGGGTAGAGAGGGGCAAAGCGAGAGTTGCGAGCTTGGGGTGAGTCAAGAAAACAATGAATTTGAAATACGACATTTTTTCATTCTCATAACTTAATTGCAATATCGCTTTATAATGTTGTAGGCATCCTGAATGCCAAGTTCACCAGCCTTGCTCAAATCCAGAGCGCCACCTTCCACGTCGTCGAGGTAAATTTTGGTCAGTCCACGGTTGAAATAGGCTTCAGCAAAATCATTTTCAATTTCAATGGCTTTGTTTAAATCATTCAGGGCTCCCTGATAATCATGCATTTTACATTTTAGGTAAGCCTGGTTAAAATAAGCAAATGGAAATTTTGAATTTTTTTCCAGACATGTGGTCAGATCCGATAAAATGTCGGCATAATCAATCACTGTTTCAACAACTGTTTCAGCGCTTTTCCGGGTTTCATTTTTAATCGGAACTTTGATCCGATCGGATGTTTGTTTTAATTGCTCAATGGCATCTGTCATTTTCATACGACAGTTGGCTCGGGCAAAATAAGCCAGCATATTTGAATTATTCAATTCGAGTGACTTATTTAAATCCTTCATCGAGTTGGAATAGTCTTCAATAAGACAGTAGAAAATACCTCTGTTCAAATAATTCTGACTTTCCTTGCCGTTGATTTTAATTTTTTCGTTGAAGAAAAGTATCTGATTTTTAAATACTTCTTTCAGATCGTTGACCGGTTTGTTTGAAATGGTAATTACCGGATTGTAATTGTTGTAATTATTGATCGTTTCAAGTTCCAGATTATAATACTGCGGACGTTCAAAATCGTTTGAATATTTGTTGTACGACGACAGCATAAAAACAGGCTGAAGATCGATCACTATGTTTTTATTCTGAATCCGACCATCAGTTGGCTCTTCTTTTTTTGTTGTCGGAACATTATCTGTATCAGCCAGTGCCAATTTTAATCTTCTTCGGTCTCTTTCTTCTTTTGTCTCCTTTTTTTGTTCCGAATTTGTGTTGGTGTCAGCTTGTTCTTTTTGTGTATTATTGGCCTGATTAGCTGAATTCTGCTGGGATGTTGGCGATTGCGGACTTTGATTTTGTGACTGATTTGGATTTGGTTGATTGGCCTGATTAGCTTTTTTATTTGCCTGAGCCAACGAATTGTAATCAACATCTTGCGGATTAAATGCAAACTTTGGATCAAGCTTGGCAGCAAGAGCGTAGTCTTCGTTATATCCGGGCAATTTGAGCATTTCCTTTGCAATTCCCCGGTTCATGTAAGCATTTGCCTGAGTCGGATCAATTTGCAGGGCCATATTATAATCGGCGATAGCCCCTTTAAAATCCTCCAGCTTTTGTTTAACGATTCCCCTGTTGTTGAAAGCAAAAGCATTACCAGGGTCGAGTTTGATGCATTGGTCAAAATCGCGTAAGGCTGAGGCGTAATCGTTTAATTCAAAACGAGCCGATCCCCTCAATAAATACGCATTTGCAAAGTGAGGCCTGATCATAATAGCCTGATTCAGATCTTTAATGGCACCTTTGATGTCATTTTTCATCAGGCGGGCATTGCTTCGGTTTATGTAACTGTTTGTGAACTTCGGATTTATTTCGAGCGCTTTGTCATAATCGGCAATTGCACCGTCAATATCTTTGGTCGATATCTTTGCAATACCGCGATTGTTGTAAATACTTTCATTATTAGGGTCAAGTTCAATGGCCCGGTTATAATCTTCAATGGCTTTTTTATAATCATTTAGTTGAAGATAAGCCAGTCCACGGTTCATGAATGCTTCAGGATAAAATGGTTTAATCTCTATGGCCGTATTATAATCCTGTATAGCGCCGCGAAAATCGTCGAGCTGATGTTTGGCAACTCCCCTGAAATAATAGGGTTCAGGCAAATGAGGTTTAAATCGGATTACAATATTGAAGTTTTCGATGGCGCCAACATAATTGCCAATCTGATTACGTGTTTCACCAACACGAATAAAATGATCGATATTCAACTGACCAAAAAGCTGATTAGTTGTAAGAATTAAAAGGAAAAAAAATATCTTCTTCATGCCGGCGCAATTTACACAGAGCAAAAATAATATTTTAGCCGGGAAGCCTTATATTTCGCTTATTTTTAATATTTTTTGAATTCTTAACAGATTAAACTCGAAATATGGATAACCGATGTGAATGGGCTCAGAAAAATAAGCTAATGGCAAAATACCACGATGAAGAATGGGGACGACCTTTGCACGATGATATGAAATTGTTTGAGTTCCTGATTTTGGAAGGTATGCAGGCTGGTTTAAGTTGGCAAACCGTTTTAAACAAACGGGAAGCTTTCAGACTGGCATTTGATAATTTTAATCCTGCAGTAGTTGCCGCTTATGAGGATGTTAAGGTTATTGAACTGATGAACAATGCCGGAATAATCAGGAATAAGGCTAAAATATTAGCCTGTATTAATAATGCTAAAAAGTTTCTGGAGATTCAATCGGAGTATGGTAGCTTTGATCAATACATCTGGAAATTTGTAGATTATAAACCAATTGTAAACAGGTTCAGTAGTCTAAAGGAAATACCAGCAAAAACATCCTTGTCAGATACCATTTCAGCAGACCTAAAAAAGAAGGGTTTTAAGTTTATAGGTTCTACAGTAATTTATGCACACATGCAAGCCACCGGTATGGTCAACGATCATTTGTCACACTGCTTTTGCCATCCTGTTTGTAGCAAATAGCTGTTTTCATTTTATTATTCGAAAGTTTGAATTTTGGCCTGTACAGCAGCAGAATAGTCATGAGGCATGCATATTTGCGAGCCCTCAGTGATGTACCCCAGGAAGGTTCGAACTCCATACTGGCTTTGATAATAAGTTGCTGTACTTTTGTTCCGTCGGAGAGCATCGTAAAAATACGTACTGCTGAAGTCCGGTCGCTGACAAAGGCAATGGAAGAACCTGAGTCGCAATAGTCCGGATGCCAGCCACCTGCACCCGTAGTTAGTTGGGTAACTGCTGTTCCGTCGGGTTTCATCGTGAAAATCTGGGCCCCGCCAGTATTGCTGCTTCGGCAATAGACAATCAGGTTTTGTGACGACCAACATGGTTCGATTTCGTGTTCCTTTGTCGTTTTCGAAATCATGGTTTGGCCGGTTCCATCCGATTTAATCCGGTACAGTCGTGGAACCGGCGATTCCAGTGGACTTCCGAGTTCGCTGCTGAAAACGATTTCTTTTCCGTCAGGCGACCAACTCGGTGAATTGTCAGGTCTGGCATTGCTGGTAACCCGCACCACATCCGATCCATTCAGCGATGACATGGTGTAGATGTTGTTTACTCCGTCACGGTTACTGACAAAGGCAAGCCGGGTTCCGTCGTGCGACCAGGTTGGATGAATATCCCATTTGGCATTATTGGTCAGCCGTGAAACATTGGTTCCATCCAGATTCATAACATAGATTTCACGGTTTCCGTCGCGTTGGCTTACAAAGGCAATTTTTGTGTTGTCAGGAGAGATGGCTGGCATTTCGTTTTTTCCTGAACCCAAGTTGGTCAGATTAAGTCCATCATCGGTTGGAAGTCCGTACATGAATATGTCGGTTCCTCCGGTAACAGTTCGTGTAAAAGCAATATTCCCTTCAGCATAAGCAGTCGGAAGTACGCCCAGGGCATCATCCTGAGCCTTCTCAGATAATCCACAGGCAGCCAGGAGGAAAGCGACAGAAAAACTTGTCGCCAGATTAATAATCCCTTGAGGGATTTCTTTGCATTCAACTATGTTTTTGAGGAAATAAGGTAAAATTGCAATTAAACTTTTCATGGCTAATTGAATTTATGGTTTTGAAAAAGAAGGAATTATGATCAAATTTATGAAATATTTTTCAGACTTAATTTTAATTTTAAGACAAAAACAAAAGGGAACAACCCTTTCGGATCATTCCCTTTTTATGTATTTTATGGTAGGTCAGGTCGGATAGTTATTCCCCTTTTCCATATTTCTTTATCTATTATTTGTTGTGTTTATTATACACACTCAAACGGGGAGTATACCTGAAGTGAGAATCAAGGTTAAGCAGGTAGTTTTTTCTTTCTGGTTAGGATTCCACTTGAAAATTTATAAACGAGGTACTAATTTTTAACCAGAGGTAAAGATGTATTATTAATAACAAGCCTGTCATCCCAGATGGCTATAGGCGCTTTTTCAATATTCCCATCGGCATAATTTAGTATAAGTGTATTTCCATTAATGGAGTAGTTGCCTGAACTATTTTTTTCAGCCATGGCATTGCCCATACCAGTGGATACATATCCAGTATTTAAAGATGTAAATGTGCCATTATTTGAAAAAGAAAATGTGCGTCCTTGGGCTATACCACCCACACCCATTACACCGCTGTAGGTGCCGTTTAATTTGTAATTCGCCGGAAATCCTGTGAGCCTCATCACTATGCTAAATGCATCTATCCTGATCAATTCTCCATTTTTATACTCGACTTCAACTTCAGTGGTTAATCCGTTCACCCATTTTATCTTCAATAAATTATTGCTGATACTGTAAGTGCCCATATTCTTCATGTTATCAACCCTTTCTTCAGCCAGGTTAACTGGATTTGCTCCATGTTTTGGGTCAAGCACAATGGTGCCATTGTCGGCAAAAAAGTACCAGTTAAGCGAAGTACCCCCGGTTAGCCAACGAATATGCCGCAGATATAATTTCCCCTTAGCCGCCTTATCGGCACTAATCTTCACCTCTCCGTTTGTCCCTGGGGCCCTCAGTTCGTTAGCAGTAACCCAGGTGTCCCAGTATTCAGAATATCCCTCAAAATGGATTTTAAATTTGTCCTCCTTAATTTCTGCAATAGTTCCCAGATCCCATTTTTTAGAGCTGAAAGCCTCAACTCTGCCGCCAACCTGCAAGGTAAATGCATGGTTCGTTACCGGCGTTGAAGGTGTTAATGCCTGTGTAGTAGGTAATGTTTCCTTCAGTTTGAATTGGTCTTTTGTCATCCAGGTATCATACTGGTCATCAAATCCATCGTAATGGACTTTATGAGCTGTATGTATAATTTCCCTGATGGTGCCTTGATACAATTTACCATCACTGGCGGTAAACTCTACTTTTGAGCCAACTTTAATTTCCTGGGCATTGCCCGATTCCAGAATACAAAGTAATAAAAGGAACAATCCAATTTTAAGCATGGCGTTTTTGTGTAAGTAAAAGATATTGAAGTGGCAAACAAGTAATACCGGAGATTGTTTACGCTCCATTTGCCTTGTTATGGATACTTGTCAATAAGCCAATGTACAATTCCAACGTTTTATGAATTAATGATTGCGGAATCTGCCATATATAAAAACAAAGGGGAACAACCCTTTCGGATCATTCCCCTTTTATGTATTCCGTTTCAGCTTAGCTCAGACCAAAAATGATAACTGAGACTGCAAACTGAGACTTTTTATTTACTGTGTTTAATATTCGCCTGTGCAGCTGCCAAACGTGCGATTGGAACTCGGTATGGCGAACAACTTACGTAGTTCATTCCCAATTTATCGCAGAATTCAACCGAACTTGGTTCGCCGCCATGTTCGCCACAAATACCAATCTTCAGATCGGGTTTTGTTGAACGGCCACGGGTTACACCAATTTCCATCAATAATCCAACACCATTCTGATCGATCACCTGGAATGGATCCTGTTTCAGGATGCCACGGTTAAGGTAGTCAGGTAAGAATTTGCCTGCATCGTCGCGCGAGTAACCCAAAGTCATCTGGGTTAAATCATTGGTTCCGAATGAGAAGAATTCAGCTTCGGCAGCAATGTGGTCAGCAGTTAAAGCAGCACGTGGAATTTCAATCATGGTACCTACCTGGTAAGCAATGCGGTCGCCTTTTTCAGCAAACACTTTTTCTGCAGTGGCACGGATAATGGTAGTCTGGTTGACTAACTCAGCTACTGTACCAACCAATGGAACCATAATTTCAGGACGGGCATCAATACCTTTGGCTTTCAGGTTCATGGCAGCTTCGATAATAGCGCGGGCCTGCATAGCTGTAATTTCAGGATAAGTGATTCCCAAACGGCAACCACGGTGTCCCAACATCGGGTTGAATTCGTGCAAACCATCTACTTTTTGTTTAATCTGTTCAACCGAAATACCCATTTCTTTGGCCATTTCGAGCTGATTGGCTTCTTCGTGAGGAACAAATTCGTGCAATGGCGGATCGAGTAAACGAATGGTTACACCATAACCGGCCATGGCTTCAAAAATTCCTTCAAAGTCACTGCGCTGCATCGGTAAAAGTTTTGCGAGTGCCAGTTCGCGTCCGGCAACATCGTCGGCCAAAATCATTTCGCGCATGGCTTTAATACGTTCGCCTTCGAAGAACATGTGCTCGGTACGGGTCAGTCCAATACCCTGAGCCCCAAAATTACGGGCAATCTGAGCATCTTTTGGTGTGTCAGCATTGGTGCGGACAGCCATGCGTTTGTATTTATCGGCAATGGTCATTAATTCGCCAAAGTAACCGCTCAATTCAGGATCGATGGTAGCAATTTTACCTTCGTAAACTTCGCCGGAAGTTCCGTTCAATGAGATAAAATCACCTTCGTTGAATGTTTTTCCATCAACGGTCATGGTGCGAAGTTTGTAATCGATTTGCAGAGCGCCTGCACCCGAAACACAACATTTACCCATTCCGCGGGCAACAACAGCAGCGTGCGAAGTCATACCGCCACGTGCAGTTAAAATACCTTTGGCCACGTTCATACCTCGAAGGTCTTCAGGAGAAGTTTCGATGCGAACCAAAACTACATTTTTACCCTGAGCAACCCATTCTTCGGCCTCGTCGGCAAAGAATACGATCTGGCCTGTTGCAGCGCCCGGAGAAGCAGGTAATCCTTTTGCCAATACACGTGCAGCTTTAATCGCTTTTTTATCGAATACAGGGTGAAGTAATTCGTCTAATTTGTTTGGCTCAACGCGGAGCAACGCGGTTTTTTCGTCAATTAGGCCTTCTTTCAGCATGTCGATGGCAATTTGCACCATGGCAGCACCGGTACGTTTTCCGCCACGGGTTTGCAGCATCCACATTTTACCTTCCTGAATGGTGAATTCCATGTCCTGCATATCCTTGAAATAAACTTCAAGTTTATTCTGAATTTCGAACAAGTCTTTGTACATCTGAGGCATAGCTTCTTCGAGGGAAGGATATTTTGCAGCACGGTCAGCTTCAGAAACTCCGGCCAATACGGCCCAGCGCATTGAACCTTCCTTGGTAATTTGCTGTGGGGTACGGATACCGGCCACAACGTCTTCACCCTGAGCATTAATCAGGTATTCGCCGTTAAACAGGTTTTCACCGGTTCCGGCATCGCGGCTAAAGCAAACGCCAGTTCCTGAAGTGAGACCCATGTTTCCGAAAACCATGGCCTGTACGTTAACTGCAGTTCCCCATTCTTCAGGAATCTGGTTCAGTTGGCGGTAATAAATGGCACGGTCGTTCATCCAGCTATTGAATACGGCACAAACGGCGCCCCAAAGCTGTTCGTATGAACTTTCAGGAAAATCATGACCAGTTTTTGCTTTAACGGCAGCTTTAAATTTGGTAACCAGTTCTTTCAAGGCATCAACCGAAAGTTCGTTATCGTTAATAACGCCTTTTTCGTGTTTCACTTCTTCCAGAATTTCTTCGAAAGGATCGATATCAGTTTTTGAAGTTGGTTTCATATCAAGAACCACATCGCCGTACATTTGTACAAAACGACGGTAGCTATCCCAAACAAAACGTGGATTGCCGGTTTTTTTAGCCATCCCTTCCACCACAGTATCATTCAACCCAAGGTTCAGAATGGTATCCATCATTCCGGGCATTGAAGCGCGGGCTCCAGAACGAACTGAAACTAAAAGCGGATTGGTGGAATCACCAAAAATGCCACCGGTCTGAGCCTCAACCTGAGCGATAGCTGCTTCAACTTCATTTTTAATTAAAGCTACAACATGATCTTTTCCTAGTTTATTGTAAAGGGTACAAACATCAGTAGTGATGGTGAATCCGGGAGGAACAGGAACGCCAATCAGGTTCATTTCTGCAAGGTTTGCACCTTTACCTCCAAGCAAATTTTTCATATCAGCTTTTCCTTCAGCTGCACCGTTTCCAAACGTGTAAACGTACTTTGTCATAGAATATAAATTTATAGATTATTGATATTTAGTCTGTTAAAAAAAATAGGTTTTGCAAAAATAGTTCAATTTTTCTGAATTCAGTAATCTGTTAATAATGGGTTGAAAATTTCCAATTAGTCGAGGACACAAATGAGTAATCGAATGGTTATGCTGCATCCGGCTGATGCAAATATATACATTCAAAAATGAAGAAAAAAAAACTTCGTAACATTTTAAGCGGATTGAAAATCTTAACATTACTTAACTATCCTTCATACCTGTTAACGATTTCAGGGTGTACATTTGCATAGTAATTCGTTACTAGTGTCATGTCAACTTGATATTGTCGCTTAATATTTATATCTTTATCATCAAAAAAAGATGATAAAATATAAAGTAACATTAACAAAGGAAGAGTT
>Ga0209417_1002320_pt1 | contig 29805 bp, 28 predicted proteins | sample RifGroF2_FD_184002 | JGI IMG/M metagenome (GOLD analysis project Ga0209417, IMG submission 184002) | Groundwater microbial communities from Rifle, Colorado, USA - Groundwater F2 (SPAdes) (version 2) | ecosystem: Environmental > Aquatic > Deep subsurface > Groundwater | place: Rifle, Colorado... | reverse complement strand
CGCGAGTTTCCCGGACACCACAGTTATCCAAACGGTTTCCAGAAAACTCGCGGAAGCAAACCCTGAATTGGAAATATCCATATCCAAAATAAAACAGGGAGAAGGCGTGACATTCCTCGAAAAAGGCATACTGAACATGCTCATATCCGACACAGAAGCGGGAAAAAAGTTTACAAGAAAATTCCAAGTATTTCCATTTGCTGTTTCCGCGGTAAAAATAATAGTTTCATCTGAAAATACGTTGACGGACATATCATCAGAAAAAACAGCTGAAATATTTTCAAGGGCAATAATAAACTGGAATGAAGCAGGAGGCCACAACGCGCCTATATGCATATACGGACTGAATAACAGCACTGAAGCAGCAAGGACTTTTGAAACGATGATAATGAAAACAGCTCCAATATACGACAAAATACTTTCAGTAAGTTCCGACAAGGAAATAGCAAGCCTCATTGCGTCAGATAAAAACGGCATAGGGTATTCAGGCATGACAAACATAAAATCAAAACGCATAAAGACTCTGACGTTGAACAAGACCGAACCTAGCATGGAAAATATTATTTCCGGCAAATATGAATGCGCACGAAAATTATATATAATAACTGTACAGCAAACGGAACAGACAAAAAGGTTCATGACCGCATTGAACAGCCCGTCAGGAAATGAGGCGCTGAAAAATTCCGGTCTTATTCCACTGCCTCCCGCAAAACAATAAAATCACAGAGAGATGAAAAAATGACTCCCGAAACCAGAACAGACATATATTCAAAATTAAAATACCATATAAGAAGCCGCCTGATATCGGGCCTGCTCCTGCTCTTGCCGCTGCTTATCACTTTTCTTATATTAAGAGTCTTGTATCTTTTCACCGTAGGCATGCTTGTACCGATGTTGAATGAGATTTTCGGAAACATGCCGGATTTTCTGATATTCCTGATCTCAATAGCTGTACCGCTTCTGATAATATATATAATCGGTTTGCTGGCAAATCATTTTATCAGCAGGAAAATTGTTTCCATCGGGGAAAAGATAATAACCCAGGTACCGCTGCTCAGAACATTGTATTCAGCCGCAAAAAACGTGGTGGATACATTTTCCGTTTCGACAACGGGCACATCGGCATTCAAAACAGTGGTTTTCATCGAATTTCCAAGAAAAGGGACGATTTCCATAGGTTTTATAACGGGATGCACTGAAGACAGCGCGGGACGTCAGTACAGCAAGGTATTTGTCCCGACCGCCCCAAACCCGACGAGCGGTTTTTTCATGATAGTTCCGAAAGAAGAAATAATAAAGACGGAAATGTCCGTAGAAGACGGTCTCAAAATGGTAGTTTCCGGCGGCATACTCAGCCCGAAAACGTTCAACAAGATACTATAAGCGTTTGCGCCCTGCATATTCAAGGGCCGCCGCGACAAAGGCATTAAAGATTTTCATTGTATCCGTTTTTTCAACAGAACGCTCAGGGTGCCATTGGAGCCCGAGAAGAAATCTTTCTTTTTCTGAAGTCTCCACGGCTTCTACAGTTCCGTCATGTGCAAATGCTGAAATTCTCATGTTCAGTCCGGGAGCGTCAGGCGAAACAGCCTGGTGGTGCGATGAAACAACCTCAATAACCTGTTTATCTCCCAATATTCCTTTAAGGTGTGTTCCGTCCATAATATTTACATTATGAAGAACATTTCCAGAGTGGGCTTCGGAATTATTTATATGGCACAGCAAACTGCCGCCATTGGCAATGGAAATCAACTGGACGCCAGCGCAAATACCGAGAACAGGTATTCGCGAGCTCAAAACAGACTTTGCCAGAAAAATATCCGAACTGGAGCGGGCAACATCCATTACGTTCAGTTCGGGACAGCCTTTTCCGTTATAACATTCCAGCGGATAATCCCTGCCTCCTGTAAAAAGTATGCCGTCCGCAAATTCAAGTGAGCGGGAGAGAAGCTCTTCACTGGCTGTACACGGTACTAAAAGGGCTGTTGCTCCGGCCTCAGATATACAGTCAATATACCTGTTGTCACAAGAGTAAAATGTTCTCTTATTTTCATGCTCAATATCAGTATTTACTAAAATAATTGCTTTTTTTTTCATGCCAACCCCTATAGATTTTATCTTTTTTACCGAAAATATAGATCATGAGTAGAAAAATAAAAGGCCATCCAGCTCATTGAAAAAGTATTTTCGGCACATTTGCACCTAAAAGCACAAGGCACAAATTACGGTTTAAATTCAAAAAAGGAGGTTTGATTTAAAGATAATTAAAGTGCTGATATTAGTTCACCTCAATGAGTAAGGCTAATTTTTAATAGTTCAAGTAAAGGCAGAATAAAAATGACTGTAATATCAATATCATCAGGAGTTTCGGGATATTCAAGATCAGAAGATCTTCGTCCAAGGCAGGTTTCAATGAAAACCCAAGAGGCTTTGGCCAATAAAACGCTCACCTATGATGAACAGGAGGAAATCAATAAATTCCAAGATGTCATAGATAGCCTCAGCAGTGAAGATCAGGACGCCGTCGAAACGTATCTTGAAGAAACACTGGAAAAAATGCGTAAGGGCGAAACAGATATGACAGCGCTGGCGGCAGATGCCCCGGATGCTCTCAAAGCGGCAATGGAAGCAGAAGGCCTTGATCTGTCAAGCGTCCTTAAAAACGTAAGCCAACATTCTCCGGAAGCAACTGGCGCTGTCGATATGCAGGTGGATTCCAATATCAGTATTATTCAACAGGTAACAGCCAGTCTTGATGAAGAAGATCAAAATGCCGCCAATAAATACATGCAGGACGTAATGGACAAAATACATTCCGGCAAATTTGACGTAGACGAACTTGTCGATAACGCTCCGACAGCTTTGGCAAATGCCCTTAAAGAACAGGAGGCAGACCTCAAGAGCATGCTGGAAAGCATGAACAGTAAATTCATTTCCGTCACAGCCGCAACAGACTATAGCACTGTTCTTTTCAGTAAGCTCTCAAGTATATCCATCGATCTTGGCCCGGATGACAAGCAACAGGCATAAAAAGCCTGACATTTCAGCCCCGCTGTCTCTCTCTGGCACAGCGGGGCAAAATATATTCATCATTCTTTTATATGAGAATTATCTGGCGGGATGAAAATTCTTTGCGAACTCTTCAGCGTCTTTCCCGGTATTTACCGGAAACACTTTCTCAACAGCTCTGAAATACTCTGTATGCAAAATTTCTTCTCCGGGCGAAAGCAGGTATAAAGGACTAAGCGTTTCAATTTCCAGCATCTTATCGTTGGTATAAACTTCAATACTGCAGCCATTATCAGGATATTCGGCATCGACCAGATGCTCAAAGCTCTTAATGAGAGCAAATCCCTTATTTACATACGCAAGCCATCCGTCTTCACAGTTCAGCCCGAATTTACAGGGGGTTTCAGCGGCTGCATCCTGACGGAGAAGTGAAAATTTGTTTCCCCATGTAAGCCTTTTATCGGACATATCGGTATAAGGCCATATAGTAAGATATCTGTTAGGAAGCAGGGCAGTCTTTTCGCCTTGCGGCTGGGGTACAATCGCCGTACCTCCGGGTGCCATTACCGAAAGCGCCCACGCCGCGACTTCGATATCCCAGAGACTGTCATTGCGGAGAATGTGCTCTATGCGAAACATATCATTTTTCATGGGTTTTACAGAAAAACTTTTATGCATTCCGCTCATTTTATTTGTGCCGTAAGAAAAATAACATCCGTCTTCAAGTTTCTTGAATTCAATCTTGGAGTTCTCCACCTCATAGGTGCGCGGCCTGGCTTCGGGAGAATGCCAAAGTCTGTGTCCACCGTAAAACTTCCATTCGTCACCGCCAGTTTTCCCGGCAATATCGGGATTTACATAAAAAAGGTTCTCACTATCTTTGAAAAAAGCCCCGATTATAATCGGTCCGACATCGGTAGTAACAATCAGCCTGAAATCACCGTTTTCAATCTGAACGCAATTTTTCCAGCCCGCAAATTCAATCATTTTCATTAATTTCACCATTATTATGTCAAGTTTTTATCTGTCACGCGCAAGCAGCCAGTCCACCAGGTCAATAAGGAGTTCCCGCTCTCTGCAATTTTGAAATGTACCAAGGAGATCTTTGGCGTCTTTGGTCAGTTTTGCGATTTTATCCAGCACAAACTTTTCAGCGCCTGAATTTCTTATGAAAGAGCGGACTTTCTCCTTTAATTCCGGAGTATATTTTCTAAGCCCTATGTATGAACGGAATTCTTTTCTCTCATCGGGTGAGAGAGAATCGATGGTTTTTACGAGAAGCACTGTCGGCTTGCTCGAAATGAGGTCGGAGAACAGCGTTTTCCCGGTTTTGGACGCATCCCCGAAAATACCAAGCCAGTCATCGCGAAGCTGAAACGCTACCCCGACAAAAGTGGCAAAGCGGTTCAATACCGCAATCCTGTTATCATTAAAATCAGTACAGTTCAAAGCAATGGCCCCTCCGGCCTCGGCACAGAAGCTGAGAAGCACGGCGGTTTTCATGTAAAGCATGTTTTCTATTTCTTCAGCAACAAAGGAATCCATGTCCCGGAAGGGATAACTCATATCAAGCCCCTGCCCCGAAATAAGCATCCTGTTGACATATTCCTGAAGACGCCTGCTCAGTGCAATAGCCAGTTCACCAGAAACACCATGCTCGGCGGATTTCAGGAGCATATTTACCGCCCATCCCTGCTGTATGTCCCCTGCCAGTATGGCATAATCTATTCCGAATTTCTTGGAAATCCGCTTGGGAACAGAGAGATGCTGCACCGAAAAATCAGCGACTGATTTATGGGTTGAAGGCTGTCCTCTGCGCAAATTGTCGTTATCAATTATATCATCATGGACAAGTGTCCAGTTGTGATAAATTTCCATGGCGGCGGCAGCGTATTTGGCGGCTTCCGGATTTCCTCCGAGCATCGAACAACACCACATTAGAATGGCGGGCCTTATACGCTTTCCTCCCGTGTAAGGATAATCCGTAACGGCCTTTCCTAAAAATCTGGGACAAATCGATTCAGGAAAGTCATCTTTTCTGATAAGTTCATCTATAAGACCGGATATTTTCTTCAGTTCTTCATGTAGTTCTGGCAAGGTCAAACCCTCCGTATTAATATTTAAACAACGTTAAATATAGCTTCTTTCCGCAAATCTTCAAAAATACAAATGGCATTATCAGACATTTTGAAATATATTCATCAGATATTGAAAACGGGGGAAACAATATGAAAATACTCGTAACCGGTTCGAGCGGGCTCTTGGGTTCGGATATAGTTTTTACGCTGAAAAAAAACAATATAGAAGTCATCAGGCAGCGCCGCAGGCCCGAAAACGGCTTCATCGCAGCCGACATCACAACCGCTGACGGCATTGCAACCATAGCCGGACTTGAATGGGACGCTGTAATACATTCCGCCGCACTGAAAGACCCTGATAAATGTGAAAATGAGAAAGACGCCACTTTCAGGACTAATGTTTACGCAACAGAAAAGCTTGCCGGACTTGCCGAAGCCAGAAAAGCAAAGTTCATATACATATCGACCGACTATGTTTTTCCCGGCACCAATCCGCCATATTCAGAAGAAGACAGGCCCTCTCCCGTGAACGTCTATGGCGAAAGCAAGCTGAAAGGCGAGGAAAAAGTATCTTCAATATGCAAGGATTACCGCATTCTGAGAGTTCCGATACTCTATGGCATAAGGGCCGGCTTGAAACACAGCGCGCTTCTATATTCCCCCCTCAGCGTACTTTTATCGGGAAAGGAATGTCCAATGGAGGATTCCATCATCAGGTATCCCACTTACACCGGGGATGTCGCGGACGCGGTACTTCTGCTTCTCAGGAAAGGAGCTTCGGGAATATATCAGTTTTCGGGAGAGGACAAGCTTACAAAATTAGGGATTTGCAAATTGATAGCCGAAATCTTCAACTTGAAGATGAACAATATAATAAGACTGGAAAAACCGCCTGAAGGGGAAACCGTAAGGCCTCATGACTCGCATCTGAAAACGGATAAAATCATGTCTCTGGGAATGAATACGCCTCTGCCTTTCAGGGAACGGCTGGAGATGCTCAGAAAAGAAGGTTTCCTGAAAATTTGAAATTCATTTTTTAAGAACGGTTACAATTTTAAATTCGGCAAAAAGCCATTTCCCGTTTTTGCGGTTCAGCGTAACCTGAAGTTCCCGAACCTGATTAACCGTTTCTCCACCGCTTACGACTCCGGTAAAACGCGCGGTCAGCGTTACAAGCGCTTTGTCTTTTTCCGGAAAGTCCACATTTATATCATAGAACGAAATAAGAGCATTGGAAAACTGCCTGCGCATCATAACCGATTTAGAAGATATTTCCTCCGGTGTATAATCCCCCGAAAAAAAGTCATCGCCAACTTCAAGCCCGCAATGTTCATCAAACAGACCACCCACCGCCTGAGTTTTCATAAGCATTACAGCGGCACCCTCGCCCGGATATTTGGACGCATAATCAGAAAGAAGCGCAAGCTGTCTCTTCACTCTGTCCTTGTCGCTTTTATGAAATATGACAAAATAAAGCCCCGCAATAATGACAATAGCAACAAGTGCCGCAATAATTTTCTTTACCATAATGGTACTCCCATAACTCTTATTAAAGATGTTTGTCCGAATTCATGTCCGATAATCGGCATACTCCGATTATCGCCGACCACATATATGTTTCCTTTTTCCACCTTCCGCGGCGGCAGGTTCCAGTCACATGGATACCTTACATAGGGTTCATTTAACAATACTCCATTGACCAGCAGTTTTCCATCTCTGAATTCTACCGTTTCTCCTTCAAAGGCCACAAGCCTTTTCAGAAGCATGATTTTCTTTCCTGCAAACCTGACTATCACGATATCATGTCTTTTCGGACTTGAAAACCAGTAGCTCGGCCGCCAGCAGAAATTGAAGCCGAACCTGTTATACGTCGGCTCCATGCTTGCGCCATTAATATATAAAGGTATGCAGATATACGCAAAAAACGGATACGCACAAACAATAATAATTCCCAGCCTTATCAGGAAAAGGCGTGTAATCTTAGGGAAAAATATTTCTTTTAGTTCGATACTCATGCCAGCGTTCCTTTTATATAACTTATATCAGTGCCATGATTAATAAAACCCCGGAAAATATTTTTATTCCTTTTTAATGCCATTCCTTTTTGAATTATCTGCCGTGTGTGTAAAATTAAGTTTTCATATTTTTTATTTTCAGGAGTTACTGCTTGTGAATGACCGTAAAACTGCATTGCTCATATTTCTCGCGGGGCTTTTTGTCTTTACTTTTGCCACCTCATATCTGGAATTTCTGCGAATGGACTGCCGCTTCGGGGTTTTCGCAAATGAAATGAAGGAATACGGCATCGGCCTTTTCCCAACTCTATACGGAAAGGCTTACACCGATTATCCGGCGACACAGACAATATTGATATATCTTTCGTCCAGACTATTCGGCGGACTTTCCATGTTTACGGCCTCCCTGCCCTCTGCCATTGCCGGAGCTCTGACCCTCTCTTTCATCTATCTGATCGGCGCTCTGCGTTCACGGCGCGTCGGTTTTTACGGAGTCATTTTTTCATTTTTGACTTATGGCTTTCTGAGCGCGGCAAGAAGTCCTTCCACCGACATTTTCATCACTGCCGTTACAGCATGCGTTTTTTACATAACACACAACTCGGAGGAACGCAACGCTAAAGTACCGCTTCTTTTCATCCCGTTTCTGCTGGCAGCGGGTTTTGCTTTTCGAGGCCCGATTGGGCTGATTATTCCGGCAGCAGTGATATTCGCGTATTACGCCGTCAGCGGCAAATATAAAAAAGCAGTGATTGGCGGGATACTTTCGGGAGTGGTACTGCTTCTCTGTGTAGCGGCTTTTTATTATGCCGCATTACATCAGGGCGGAAAAGAATTCGCAGATGAAATAATCAATTCCCAGATACACAGCAGAATGTCAAAACAAAAGCACATTTTTTATTATTTCACGGACGCGTTTGGTGTTTATTCGCTTGCGTATCCGCTGGCGCTTATCGTCATTGTATCATCATGGAAAAAACTGTTTTCCAGATCAGATGACAAAGATATAAAATTCATAAAACAGCTTTCGGCCTGGGCATTCATAATAATGCTCGGCCTCAGCGTCCCCGGCACCAAGCACATGCGTTATATTCTGCCGGTCATTCCGGCATTATCCCTTATATGCGCCTTTATTTTCGAGGAAGCAACGAACGGCAGTTTCATCCCGTTTTTCAGACGCTTCCTCATAAAAACAGTTATGATTTTGACATTCATATGCGCCATACTGTTTCCTATTGCTCATATTGTATTTAAGAGCATCACGCTGCCCATTGAAGTAAATATTGCGTTCCTCATTCCCGCATTTATTCTTCTTGCGATAACAATGTCCGTATATCATTCTCTGAAAAAAAATATGACTCCGGAAAAAAAATCATTGGGGCTTCTTGCCTTGGCCGCGCTTTCCTTTGTTCTTCTGGACATATCATTCATAGAACCGCTCTACCAGGGAATTGAATCGTCCTCCGCTTTTGTGAAAAAGACTGAATTTCAAAGGATACTCAGCGGCAGTAATTTATTTTTCTACCGCACCGGGCCGGATGGTGAAGATATAAAATACATGGTAAACACAGAACGCCCCGTAATACCGGGTTTCATCAGTTCTCCCGACGATATTGAAGCCCTCAGCGCTACTGACATCATTATTTCCGGTGAATCGGAATTTGACAAGCTCCCGCCCGAGATAAAAGACAACTGCCTCAGTGTCTGCCGGGGAAAAATGGGACATCGGAAATTTATATCATTCCAGTACAATCCGAAATAGTCAGGATTGCCTTTTTGCCTTTATGAATTTTTCCGTTATAGAGATGGAGTCTTCAGCGCTCACCGGAAGCGCGGCGCTTCCATCAATGACCGCAGAGAAAAACTGCTCTGCCAGCGGCACGGCGACAGGAAGCTCAAGTTCCTTCACTTCTCCGGCGTTATTAATAAGGAGAGGCTTCTTGGAAACAAACGGAACATCAATCATCCCCATTGTCCCATATATGCTGAAACGGTCCCAATGACCTTTGGGGCTGTGCCAGTAAACTTTAATATCCAGCAGCCTTTTCCTGTCTTCGGAAATAAGGTACGCCGCATCTTTAAAATCTTCATCGGAATAACGTCCCGTCCTGAATTCTCTCAGCTTGATATCATCCCATGCAATTCCCGTAATCCACTCTGCAAGATCATAGTCATGACAGAGAATATCAATGCCGGGCCCGCCATATTTCTTTTCATCGAACATCCAGTCAGGGCGCGACGGACGGTTAAGCGCGTAATAACGGCAGGCGTCCACTCCAAGGATATCACCTATGAGATTATCCCTGACAGCATTTTTTACTGCCATATAAACGGGATTGCTTCTGCATGTCAGCATCATGCATAAAGGGGCCCCTGTCTTCTTTAACGCGGCGCGTATATTTTCAAGTTCCTCCAGCGTCAGGCATAGCGGTTTATCGGCGATAACCGCAATTCCCCGTGAAAGCAATTCAGCTATCCATTTGCCGCGTTCTCCATTATACATGGCTATTCCCGCGATTTCCGGCTTCTCATTTTCAATGCATTCCAAATAGTCATTGTAAACCCTGACGCCGTGTTCAGCCGCCACGTTATCAGCAAGAGGCGGAGTTTCCTGCGCCACAGCTCCAAAATCAATATCACTTCTCTTTTTCACCGCATTGATTACGGCCCTGTAATGAGGGTGATCAATGCCAAGCTGTACGAATTTCTTCTTCATATTTTCCCCTTACATTTCTTAAATAGTTTACATTTATTTTTAGGGCACTGGGTTGGAAAGGCCGGCTCTACTGTTGCGCAAGCTCCCGAAAAAAATATATTCCTGCCGTAATCATAATCACACACGCGCCCGCAAACGGAAAAAGCGCCGTTATAACTGCGGCTTTATATTTCTTCAGAACAAAGAAAATCCATGAAAGCCCAAGACACAAGAAGAAAAAAGCTCCAAAAATTATCATGCTTAACATGAAAACGGGAAAAAAGTCATTCCTCTCAGTTGCCGTCATTACGGAATTAGCCATAGTTAAAAGCAACGCAAAAGGCAGAAAAGAAAGGATAGTGGCTCCCATGACAACACAGGTTGCCGCCGCTCCTTTTTTAGGTTGCTCTGTCATTCCCGTACCTTTTTATTCTTACGGGTTATCAATGGAGAGTTCCGAATAAAAACAGCTCAGAATGAGCAGTTTCCAGGGAGCGATGAATATTACTGCCAGAAAACAGGTACAGAAATTGAGCAGAAAACCGATAAGCGCCAGGATTATCAGAATAAAAAATAATTTCAGCTTATTTTCTTTCATCATATTCACGGATTTCCGCATGGCCTCCACCGGGCCGCAATTCCGGTCAACTATCAGGAAAAACGCCTGTGACCACATCAGAAAAAGCACTATCCCCGGTATTATACAGAAGAGAAAACCGACAAAAGTCCCGATAAATATGAGAAAAGCGGAAATAAATAAATTAAATGCTCGCGCGTCAAGAATGAAAATTTCACTCAATTTGGGACAGCCGCCCCGGGCAAGCTTCAGAAAATAATAACAGAGACCGCCCATTATCCAGCAGGCCGCGAATATTTCCAGAAAAAAACAGAAGCGTTCCGCAACCTGAAGCAAGGCGGAAATCATGGAAAATATTTTTTCATTCGATTCAGCCCTGTGACTTAAAATGTAAAGCCCTATGATTTTGCAAAACATCATGGCAATATGAAAAAACAGAATTACCGCGACTCCGAGAAGCCATCCTGCAATTGACTTGAAAAAGTTTTTTCTCAGGATTTCCCAGGCGTCTCCCATTACCTTGAAAACATCAAGTTTTACAGAAGATTTTTCCATAAAATCAGCACTCCCTGTTTATAGTTTATCATTATATATACAATAGCATTTTCAGACAAAAATGCCATGTATCCCGGCAAAGGATAAAAATAATCAGTTAAACAACTAAATAATTTCCCCGAAAGACCGATAGTATAGAATAAGGATATTAATATCAACAGGAAAGCCGCCATGGTATCGATAAGCTCACAATACAGCACGATATACACAAGTTCGTTACTGTCAAGCACAAGCGGCTCGTCAAGTTACGCAAAAAAAGCTTTCATGCCAGAAACTCCGTCCGTCATAAACGAAATAGGTTCCACGAATGTTTTCGGTGCCGTTGATAATTTTTTCAATCTGGGAAAGTCCGGGCGTCTTAATTCCTACTTCAATCTTTCAGGACAGGACAAGGAAGATTTCCTTAAAATAGTCTCATCTCTCCTGCAACAGGGTTATATGGGCTATGAAATGCTGGAAATCGATGGACAAGTCGAAAAACACAGCATAGAATCACAAATGACCGATAAACGTGCTTCCGAAGCAAAGATTTACGACGAAAACGCCGACTCTTATATGATATAATTCACTCCCCTATTGCCTCTTCTGAAATTATTCCAGTTTCTTTTCAAACAGTATTGACTTCAACTTCCTTTTATGTTATCATATATTCATATAGTGAAAATAATATTCACAATATGAATGGAGTTAAGAATGATAAAAGTATTGAGAAAAGCTTTCGGCATACTGGAAAACGTCGCTGAAAAAAAAGGGGAAGCCGTTTTTCTGGGAAATTTGGCAAAAAAGCTTAATCTGGCACAACCTACCTGTTCAAGAATTGTAAAGGAACTTGTCTCTATGGGATATCTTGAACAGACTCCCCTGTCAAAAGGTTTCATCCCCGGCCCTATGGCATATTCGCTTGCGCACGGCTCCTCATACAGAAAGGATATAATAGACATCGCCGGGCCGCTGATACATAAATGCGCGGAGGAAATAAAAGAATCCGTCCTTATCGCTGTCCTGAATAACGGCAGGCGCTATGTGCCGTATCATCATAACGGAAATCCTGAACTCCAGATAATAATCGACAAACCTTATTATGAAGACATCTATACGACAGCTACCGGAAGAATGCTTCTGGCATATTCGGCAGAAACAGAGATTAAGGAATATATTGAAAAAAACGGACTTCCCGGGGAACGTTGGGAAAAAATAAATTCGGAAGACGAACTTCTGAAAGAACTCTGTAAGATAAAGCAGAATGCTTTTGTTTCAGATGAAGGTAAGCAATTGATTATTTTCGCTTATCCGATTTTCCAGAGGAATACAATGCTTGCCGCGCTCGGATGCTCCGTGCCAAAGAATAATTTCATGAAAAAAAACAAAGAATATATACTGCAGGCTACACGTCAGACAGCAGAAAGAATAAGTAAAATTTTAACAGAAAGATAAAACTATGAATCATGTCAAAAGTTTGTTGCCGAAAGCCAAGAAATGGAAAATGGTCTGGAATGATGAATCGTTCTGAAATACGCTGGACCGGACTAAGTGGAATTTCAGAACGCATCTCATGCAGCAGAAACATTCCCCGCCATTCGCTGATGAAGGCGGTGTAACGCTCGACGGACACAGCAATCTATTGCTTGAGCTTTATGAAAAAGATGGACATTTCTATTCTCCTCATTTACAAACCGGTGAAAATTACATGGACCGTCCCGGAAAAGCATACGGTAAATTCACATGGCCGATTGGTGAATTCAGCAAACCCGGCTTCATGCATAAATACGGATACTATGAAATACGCTGTAAACTTCCTGAACAGTCCGGCTGGTGGGCGGCTTTCTGGTTGCAGTCCCCGATTATTGGTTCAACTCCCGACCCGACCCGTTCAGGCGTTGAAGTCGATATCATGGAAAATTTTACCAGAGATGGAATTGTTTCCCACAATAATCATTGGAACGGTTATGGCGCGAACCATCAGCATGCCGGTTCAGGTAATCGCAAATTGAAAGATACGGCGGACGGCTTTCATGTCTTCGGACTGGACTGGAGTAATAACGGATACACCTATTATATTGACGGCGAAAAATCGTGGCACATTGACAGTCCGGTTTCGGATTGTGAACAATTCATTCTGGTTTCTACCGAATGCAATGGCTATCGTAACGGAAATACACCTGCGGAAGAATTAAGAAAAGCAAATCTTCCTGATTATTTCATTATAGATTATGTTCGCGTTTTTGATGAATTAAAATAAACAGACAGGTATGAAAAATATATGAATTTCAAAGGCAAAACAGTACTGGTTACAGGTTCCTCCAGGCATACAGGACTTGGAATAGCAAGAATATTTCTCAATGCCGGAGCGACTGTCGGAATAAATTCAGGAAACCCGGAAAACGTTTCAAAAGCAATCCGGGATTTAAAGGAAGAGGGTTTTAACAATACATTTCCGGCCATTGGTGACATTTCAAAAGAGAACGATGTCCGCGCAATAATAAAAAAAACAATTGACCTCACAGGGAGACTGGATGTCTTGATAAATAACGCCTGCCATCTCGGCGTCGGCTTTGATATCATGTCCACTACGGCTGAATTCTGGGACGAAGTAATGGGAGTAAACGCGCGTGGCGTTTTTCTGTGCTCAAAATATGCAGCTCTTGAAATGATGAAATCAGGCCCCGGCGCAATAGTCAATATAAGTTCCACATGCGCGACAAGGGCGTTGAGAAAGCGCGCCGCATACTGTGCCAGCAAAGGGGCAGTTGATTCATTTACAAAAGCAATGGCAATTGAAGTCGCGGCACATGGGATAAGGGTCAACGCAATAGCGCTTGGCTACATGCGTACATCAAGATGGGAAACGCTTTCTGAAAACGCCGTCGAAAGAAGAAGGCTTAATGTTCCCCTCGGAAAAGAATCGGACTACGATGACGTGGGAGAGCTTGCCATGTTCTTGTCCTCTGAAAAGTCCCGTAATATTACCGGAGAAATTTTCACTCTTGACGGAGGAGTAGCGGCACAACAATATCCAATAGACTGTGAGGTTTGACATGAAATTCAGATGGCTTACGCAGGGAAGTTTTCTTTTTGAATCCAATAATAAACGATTGCTGGTTGATCCTTACATGAGTGACTTTCTGGAGACAAAGGGAGTAAAACGCATGGTGAAGTTTCCGTTGTCAATAGAAGAGCTCAAGCCGGATGCTTTGCTCTGTACGCATGACCATTTGGACCACCTTGACCCTGAAACAGTGGTGAAAATTTCGGGAAAATATCCCGACTGTGTTTTAGCCGGACCGGAACGCGTTTTCAATCATTTCACGCAACTGGAGATTTCAGAAAAACGCAGAGTACTGCTCCAAATTGATCAGACTAAAACTCTTGCCGGATTTGATGTCCTGCCGGTTTTTGCGAAGCATTCCGATCCCTCCGCCGTCGGTATCATAATCTCCGCGGATAACAAAAAAGTTTATTTATCCGGTGATACTGAATTTGATGAAAAAATCACATCCAATCAGCTTCTCAAAAAGATGGATTTAGTATTAATCTGTATCAATGGAAAACTTGGCAATATGACACTGGAACAAGCCTTTGAAACAGTAAAAAAACTCCGCCCTGTTTCCGCGCTCCCCATGCATTACGGACTCTTCTCCGAAAACACCGCCGATCCTCTGCCGTTCATTAAAAAATGCATTGCAGAAGAGATAAAATCTTTTGAGATGAAATACGATAAATTTTATAATATATGAAAGATTGAAAAATGAAAATTACAGGACTGAAAACATTTATCTGCAACGCATATCGTACAAACTGGGTTTTTGTAAAAGTTCTCACGGATGAGGGCATACATGGAGTAGGTGAAGCAACCCTTGAATACAAGGAACACACCGTGGCGCAGGCCATCATGGAACTGGAGCGTTATCTCATAGGCAAGGACCCGCATAATATCGAGAAATTCTGGCACGACTGTTACAGGGACGCGTACTGGCGCGGAGGGCCTGTGCTTATGAGCGCCCTTTCAGGCGTGGAAATGGCGCTGTGGGACATAAAGGGAAAAGCTCTCAACGTTCCTGTTTATCAATTACTAGGCGGGAAATTCCGCGATGAAATTCCTTGTTATGCCAACGGCTGGTTCGCGCCAGCTAAAACCCCGGAGGAGTTTGCCGAAAAAGCGAAAGTAGCGGCAAAGGCAGGCTTCAAGGCACTCAAGTGGGACCCATTCGGCTCCGCATGGATGAACATATCGCGACGGGATTTGAAACAGGCTCTGAACTGTATCCGCGCTGTATCGGAAGCAGTGGGCAATGATGTTGACCTGCTCATAGAAGGCCATGGCAGGTTTAATATTCCTACAGCCGTCAAAATAGGACTCGCGCTTGAAGAGTTTGACGTCATGTGGTTCGAAGAACCCATACCGCCGGACAACAAAGAGGGGCTTGCCGAAGTCAAAAAGCGCGTCAATGTCCCCATCGCCGCGGGAGAACGCCTTTACAGCAGATATGACTACCGTGAATTTTTCAGGCTCGGCTGTGCTGATTTCATACAACCCGACGTATCTCACGCAGGAGGAATTATGGAACTGAAAAAAATCGCCGCAATGGCGGAAGCTCATCATATTCCATTCTGCCCGCACAACCCCAGCGGCCCGGTGGCAAATGCCGCCACTTTGCAACTTGCCGCATGTGTCCCCAATTTTGCTTTTCTCGAAACCATGAGCTCAGATGTGCCGTGGAGAAAAGAAATTTCAGACGAAAATGTTATCTTCGAAAATGGTTCAATGAAGATACAGGACAAGCCTGGACTGGGAATTGACATAAATGAAAAGGAAATAGAAAAACATCCATACATAGAATGCAATCTGCGGCATTATACCGGGGCCCTCACTGATATCAGACCGCAATCGCAGGAAACATATCTGAAAGGAAAATAAAGATGAAAAAAGAAAATTTTATGTTCGGTGTATCGTATTGTCCGTACGCAAAATCAGGGGACGCCCCGATGGAATTATGGGACGGGGATTTCAAGACGATGAAGAAGCTCAATTTCAATACCGTCAGATGCTTTGTGGCATGGGACAGAATTGAAATCAAAGAAGGCAAATACGATTATACAAAGCTGGATTATATTTTTGAGCTGGCGGAAAAACATGATATGCAGATGATACTCAATGTCGGCGGGGTATTTGACGGTTTCGGCGGCATATACCCTCCACAGTGGCTCCTGAGAAATTATAAATGCCAGAACGTAATTGCCAATCCGAAACTTCCGGAAACTCATTTCGGCACACGGATGAAAATCTGTCTCGATGATCCTGTTTACAGAGCGAAAGCCGATGAATTCACCATCAGGACTGTCAAAAGATTTTCAAAGAGCGATAAGCTTATCGGATGGAACGCGTGGAATGAAAATTACCTGAAAGAACCGTGTTACTGCAAGTATTCGCTCGCGGCCTTCAGGGAATGGCTGAAAAAGAAATACAAAAACAATCTGGACGAACTGAATGAAATATGGGGAACAGAATTTCCGATAAATTTTCAGAATTGGGAAGACGTGCAACCGGGCATGGGCGCGGGCTTCACGGCGGGAGGACATGTGGCCAGACTGGACTGGCTCCGTTTCAATGAAGACAAACTTGCCGCAATTGACGAGAATGTTGTTTCCCTGATAAAAAAACATGATACGCAGAAAAGACCTGCCACTTCAAATATTGTCGTGAGCGCGGCAATGGACGCTTACAGGCATGGATGCGTCGACATCTGGAAAATAAACTCCAAAGTCGACATTGGAGGCTATTCTTTTTATACATGCTATTATGAACCCTATGAAAGCGCCTCGAATATTTCAAGAATAAGAAGCACATCAAAGGCGGAAGGAAAAGCCGTCTGGGTGTTGGAAACGGAGGCCGGACAGGTCTTTCATTCTGAAATTTACAAGCGATGGGGATGGGACGAAATACCCAAACGTGAACTTTCACACTGGCAGTCCGTGGCACATGGGGCCAAGATGATACTGTTATGGAAATACGGCAGAAGAGTTACGGACACTCAGACGGATGGCTTTAATCTCATGGGATGGGATGGTTCCGTTACCGAAAGGGCTCTGGCAAATGCTGAAATTTCAAGAGTCCTTCAGGAAAACGCGGCTTTTATAAATGACAAATACTACAAGGCCGATGCAGCAATACTGGTATCTTCTGAATCCATGAGCTATCATCACGTCAACGGCACAACAGAGGAATGGCAACACGCATGGACTGGAGCATATAAACTTCTTTGGGATATGCATGTTCAATGCAATTATATAACAGAAGAAAACATATTAAACGGGGAACTTTCAAACTACAAAGTTCTCATCATGCCCTGCGTTCTGAATTTCAATGAAAAAGCGGCAAAGAAACTGGAGGAATTTGTCAAAAACGGCGGCATTGTAATTGCCGACATGAAGCTTGCGGTAGTTGATGAAAACAGTAGAATAAATCAGCGCGCCCCAGGTTTCGGACTTGAAAAAGTTTTCGGTGGTTCCATCAATGATTACCTCTGCATCAGCACAGAAGAAAAGATGTTCCCGGCAAAGGCATCAAAATACCCTGCCGTGAAGTTATGGAATGATGACATGCGCGCGGAAATAACTCCCGCAAAAGGAGCGGAAATACTATACACTTACAAGTCGGGAAAAGCGGCTGTCGTCAGAAACAAATACGGCAAAGGAACGGCCCTCTGGTTTGCAGGAAATATTTTCAAAAATTACAAAAAATTCAATGAGAAAAGCATAGTTCCTGTAATAAGTGATTTACTGGAAAACGCAGAGGCTTGCAGCAAATATGAAATTCTTGAAGCAGTCGAAAATATAGAGATCAGCGATCTGAGAAACAGCAAAGGAGATAAGCTTATATTCCTGCTTAATTTCAACAGCAGAAAAGTAAAGTTTAAACTAAAATTCAGAGAAAAAATAAAATCAAAAGAACTTACGGATATAATAAGTGGAAAGAAAATAAAAGTATCAGCAAACAGTTGTGATATCACATTGAAAGCCTGTGAAACATTGGCCCTGAAAGAATAAAAAACTCAGCGGCGGGACATTTCCCGCCTTACGTCTCTTTCGTCCTGGGAACGTCGCATGGCTTCACGTTTGTCGCCATGCGTTTTGCCTTTGGCAACACCGATTTCAAGCTTGACCTTTCCATTTTTAAGATAGAATTTCAAAGGAATGATGGTGTTGCCTTTTTCCCGGAGTTGAATGGCAAGCTTCCGGATTTCAGCCTTATGAAGAAGCAGGCGGCGCGGTCTCAGCGTCTCATGATTGAATCTGTTGCCGCAGGTATAGGGAGAAATGTGACAGTTCAGAAGAGTTGCCTGTCCGTTCTCTATTTTTACAAAAGAATCGACAAGGGCTATTGAATTCTGGCGACAGCTTTTGACTTCAGTTCCTTTTAATTCAATGCCGGCTTCAAAGGTTTCGAGGATTGCGTAATCATGGAAAGCCTTCTTATTTTTTATCAGGACATTGTCACTTTTTTTATCTTTTTCCGCCATAAGAAAAATTCCGGCATTATAAGCACGATTATTGTGGTTCTTCCGCCTCACCGCTCAGAAAACGCTTAGCCCTTTTCTGGAAGGCCTCTTTTTCCGGGTGATTTTTAATATTGATGATTTCAGCATAACCGCCGAAAAGCCCTTTCTGCTGTTTGCTGAGATGAGTGGGGACTTCGACAAAAATTTTAACGTGCTGATCGCCGCGAACACCGCCCCTCAAAGAGGGTATGCCTTTACCTTTCAGCCGGAGCACCGTCCCGTTCTGTGTGCCTTCAGGTATCCTCATTTTGGTAACGCCGGTAACGGTCGGAACATCAATTACTCCTCCAAGCGCGGCTATGGTAAACTCAATGGGGACTTCACAAATGACATCATTGTTTTCGCGCTGAAAAACATCATGCGCTTTGACATGGATGACAACGTAAAGGTCTCCTGACTGTCCGCCTCTATACCCGCATTCGCCTTCTCCGGCGACACGCAGTCTGGAGCCGGTGTCAACACCGGGAGGAATATGTATCTGAAGATTTTTCTCGACTCTTACACGGCCCTCGCCATTGCATTTTTTACACGGGTTCTTGATAATCTGCCCTGTGCCCTGGCACGATGAGCATGTTTGTCTTATGCTGAAAAATCCCTGAGAAAGCGATATCTGACCGCTACCGCCGCAACGCGGGCATTTAATCTTTGATGTCCCTGGCTCACAGCCATTTCCGGCACATGCCGAACAGGTATCAAGTCTTGGTATTATAATTTTCTTATCGGCGCCATAAACGGCATCCTCAAATTCAATTTCCAGATCATATCTCAAATCCGCCCCGTCCCTGGTGGAATTCGCGGAACGCCTGCCGCCACCAAAAAGCTCTTCAAAAATACTGCTGCCGCCACCGCCGCCAAAAACCTGGCTGAATATATCAAACGGGTCATGAAAACCGCCAGCCGAAGCCCCTCTGCCGCCTCTCGTAAAGGCGTCATGACCGAACTGGTCATACATTGAGCGTTTTTTTGGGTCGCTCAAGACTTCATAAGCCTGAGATATTTCTTTGAATTTTTCTTCAGCTTCTTTGTTGCCCGGATTTTTATCGGGATGATATTTTATTGCAAGCTTTCGATAAGCCTTCTTTATTTCTTCCTGAGATGTTCCTTTCGTCACACCCAGAAGCTCATAGTAGTCAGTAGCCATGATTATGAATTATCCTTTATTATCAAGAGTTGCCGGAAGTTTTTGCGCCGTTTTCCGTCCGTGACGGCGCAGGCCCGGCGCTGACAACAACAGTCGCCGGTTTCAGAAGGCGGTCTTTCATTTTAAAACCGGCCCCCCACTGCTTTATAATTTTTCCTTCCACATGTTCGTCGGAATGTTCTTTCTGAATAGCCTCATGAATATTCGGATCGAAGTCAGAACCGACACAATTTGTCAGCTGTTCGATACCCAGTTCTTCGACAGCCTTCCTGAATTCAGCAAGTATCATCTTCAGTCCGTCTCTCATGGCCTCGAGATTTTTAGTTTTCTCCCCCGCGTCAAGGGCCATCATATAATGTTCATATATCATCAGGAACGGCATGACAGTATCAATCTGAGCAGAGGAGCGCGCAACCGCAAGCTCTTTTGCGCCCCGTTTTCTATAATTTTCAAATTCCGCGTAAAGCCTGAGATACTTGTCCCTGCTCTCCGCGAGTTCTTTTTCGAGCTCATGGATTTTTCCCGAGGCTTTATCAATACTTTCCTTTACGTCAACAGTGCTATCCACCGACGAGTTGGCGCCATCATTTCCGCAATGAGCGTCATTGTTTCCGGCAGAAGGTGCTTCGTGTTCTGTATATTCTTCGTGTTTATGTTTTTTCTTCATTCCGGTAAATTCTCCTATTCATACTACAATAGACAAAACTTCTATTTTACACATAAAACATGAAAATTCAATAGCCGGAACGGGGCAAGTTCAAAATAATCGGGACAATAAAAAATATACCGGATTTTCTATCTGAAACTAATCCGCTTTTGTATTTTAGCGGCCTCTTCTCGAAAGATGTACCTGAAGAAGCGCTATTTCAGATGGTGTTACGCCGTCAATCCTGGCGGCCTGTGCCAGTGTTGAGGGAGCGACTTTAGTCAGTTTCGCCCGTGACTCATTGGAAAGACCTGAAATCCCTTCGTAGGAATAGCTTGCCGGTATGCGCCATTCTTCCAGTTTCACGAGTTTTGCTATGGACAATTGTTCTCTCTTAAGATATCCCTCATAATGCGCATTGATCACAAGCTGGTTCATTATTCTGCGGTCTCTGAGCTCATCCATGTTGAGATTCAGTATTCCGGGAGGGAAAGGAATCTGTGATTTTCCACTGAAGACGCCTTTAAATTTTTTCAGCAGTACCGAAATAGCGACTCCTTCGTATTTAGTCTTTTTAGAAAGTTCTTCAGCATTTTCACAAAGCTTCTTGTATTCTTTAAATTTCTCATATTTCGGATATGACAACAGCCCGTTTTTGTAGGCTGTTTCACACAAACGCATGTCGGCATTGTCCTGTCTCAGAAACAATCTGTATTCGGCGCGGCTTGTAAAAAGGCGGTAAGGTTCGATTATTTCTTTTGTAACAAGATCATCTATCATCACGCCGATATAAGCGGCGTCTCTTCCGAGTTCCATCGCGTCAAGTCCTTTTGACAAACGCGCCGCATTAAGCCCGGCCACAAGCCCCTGCCCTGCCGCTTCCTCATAACCGCTGGTACCGTTTATCTGCCCGGCGAGAAAAATATTTCTCCATCTCTTTAAAGAAAGACTTCTTTCTATCTGATCCGGAAAAACAAAATCGTATTCAATAGCATAGGCGTAACGCGAAATAACCGCATTTTCGAGCCCTGGCACGGTATGGAGCATTTTTATCTGCACTTCGGGGGGAAGGCTTGTAGAAATGCCGTTGATATAATATTCCTCCGTAAATTCTCCTTCGGGCTCAAGGTACAGAAGATGTTTTTCATGGTGGGGAAAACGTATCACCTTATCCTCAAATGATGGACAGTAACGTGTCCCTATGCCTTTTATTGTTCCCTGATAAAGCGGTGCTTTATCGATATTGTCCCTCACAACCTGTGCCGTCGCATCTGTAGTATATACCATATAACACGGCATATCCTTGCGCGCGGCTTGCGGCATTGCCCTTTCTTCAGGAAAAAAGCTGAAATACTCATCAAAAACTTCACCGTCCTGAAAAGCCATTTTGGTGAAATCTATTGTTTTAGCCAGTACTCTCGGCGGAGTACCTGTTTTAAGCCTGCCGATTTTCAGGCCTAGCTGTTTTTCCAGCGCTTCTGCAAGCATTACCGATGGCGGGTCACCAGCGCGGCCTCCGGGAAAATTGGTCAGGCCGTAGTGCAGTTTTCCACCCAAAAAAGTACCGGAAGCCAGTACTATGCTTTTTGAATAAAACTTGTCCCCGAAGTTTGTAATGATGCCTTTGATTTCGTTATTTTCGACAATGAAAGTCTCGACCATAGCCTGCTTGACTTCAAGGTTTTCATGCAGTTCAAGTTCCCGTTTCATCGCGCGCTGATAACAGACTTTATCGCATTGCGCTCGGGGCGACCATACAGCCGGGCCTTTGGCGCTGTTAAGCATACGAAACTGAATGGAAGACGCGTCAGTAACTTTTCCCATCGCGCCGCCGAGAGCGTCAATTTCACGAACGACATGCCCTTTAGCGATTCCCCCGATAGCCGGGTTACAACTCATCTGAGCTATGTGGTCCATGTTTATAGTGATTATGAGGGTTTTGGCGCCGACGCGGGCCGCGGCAAGCGCGGCTTCACAACCGGCATGTCCTCCGCCTGCAATAATCACATCATATATATTTGAATAAGGGTTCATTTTTCATCTTTTTAAAAATTGGAACCCTCAATATAAGCCGGGAATAAATAAAATCTACTTTCTGAGCATTTTTAAAATCAACGGCCGCTCCGGACTGATGCCGCTCTCTTCTTTCAGAATAAACTCCTTGAGCTTCCAGGATTCCGTAAAATTCAGTTCTGTTTTTATTTTTTCACGGGAATAATTGATTGCCACAACAAGTCTCTCTGTATCGGAAACAGGATGTTCAGTTATTCCAATAAATGGATTATCGTTGAAAACGCTTCTGTTTTTTCTGATAAGAGGTTTTGCTATGTGATTATATATTTTCCAGAAAGGCTGCGCGTCCTGAGCATGGAAAGCTCCCGCCAGCTTAGACAAGTAAGTTTCAATCGGAACAGATAAGAAAAATATCTTTCCTTTTCCGTACTCATTGCATGTCAGAACCGGATTGCCGTCAGCTTCCGAAGCCAGTACCGACGCCGTCGTCGCTCTCATGTTGAGTTTTATGTCTGACGCGCACTCAAAAGAGATATTCCAGCAGTCCGCTAACATTAAAAAAAGCACAGGGGCTTTCCTTCTTTCCCTGCTTATGACTTCAAGACCGAAACACTCATTGAACGGAGCCAATATGCAATCATCATGCGTCAATAAGAGTGTAGCGCCCCCATGGACACGTTCAAGAAGTTCAAGCCAGTAAGCTCTGCTTGTCGGCGCGCCACCGCAGACACTCGGCATTATGTAAAGCTCCGCTTCTTTCAATTGCTGTCCAGCATACTGGAACTCCATATCAAAGCCGGCCTGTTTTGCCAGAATAAAGGAACTGAAAGCCGCGCCCCAATTGTCCTGTCCCTGAGTCAAAACGCATACGGCATCAGTCATACGCGGAGGCAATGATTCAAACGGCAATTTATCAATAAAGGAATTAAACTTTTTGAAGACTTCAAGGACAGGCTTACTCGTCCTGTCCTTTCTGAAGAGCCCCAGTTCCCGCTCAACGGAATTCCAGTCATAAGGAGCCTTCTCAAGATGGTCCTGATCATACGCACACCACCAGAGAAGTGAACGGCAGTCATGCGCCCACGAAGAATACAGAACAGTGTTCATATATTCGGCTGCGACTTTCTCGCTGCATATCATATTTCCGAGCGTCCCGATTTCCTCGACAATACACGGCTTGCCGCCTATATCGGCATACATGCTGGCTTCCGCTACGGCATGCAGACAATTCCTGACAGTGTTTATGCGGGGTAAAGCGCGGATACGGATGCACAGTCAGGATATCCGTAATTTCTCCCTGATCCTGAATGCTCCATATTGCATTTGGTGCAGGTTTCAAGCCATGCATACCCGATATTACGGGATGCGAAATATCCTCTGATTTTACGGCATTTGTAATAGAGGCGCTCCAGGCCCAGGCTTCTTCCTTTGTCGCCGTCCCCATGCAGTTGCACTCGTTTCCCAAATCCCATGCAAGTATCGCCGGATGATTTTTCAATTGCTTAACAAAGTATTTCGCAAAACGCACCTGCCAGATAACAGCAAGAGGATCATTGAGGACATTGCGCCCCTCAAGCGCGGGCGGAACAAAAAGCCGCCCGCTCATCCAGCCTGTTATCAGACCGACTGCGAGCTTCATTCCATTCTCATGTACCATATCGGCAAAGGTGCGAAAACGTTCCATCATTTCTTCGGAAACCCCATTCCGTCCGGCATCAGTCTGCGGCAAGGCACCCTCTCCGAAACGGTATTCATGAGGAGCGCCGCTGCATCCATACAAAAGTTTTATCGGCTGAAAATCAGACCAGAGAGGAAACGCCCTTATGACTTTCATTCCGCTTGAAGCGATTTGTTCCAAATCCTTTTTTACTATGTCCGGTTTCCAGTCAGACCACATGGCAGTACCCGCATGTGAGGCCCAGTAATTGCAACCGGTAGTGAAAACACCCTCTTCGCACAACAATACTTTTTCTTCCATAAAATATTTTTCTTTTTTATTTTCAAGTAAACGTTATTTCCAGAAAAGAAATATAGATTTCCATATACCCCCCAAGCCGTTGCCATTGGCACATATGGCAAACGTATTATCTTCTCCATATCTAAGTTCATCAGTTATTTCAAATTCGAAAGGGGTTTTCCAATCATCCGATTTCACAAAGTCCCTTTTATAAACTTCTCTGCCGTTGATATAAAAGCTTCCACTCACATCCAAAGCCCCTACAAAAAGAAATATCCTTTTCCCTTTTAAGTCCGCGTTTATCCTGACGTTTTCCTTGTACCATGCCAGACCGGCATAATCATATCCCTGATTCTTCCATACGTTTCCGATGTAAAAATTTTTCCATTTATGTATCTGAATTCATCTCAAACCACTTCTCTTTAATTCCACGGTTCTCAGGGTCCAGTCGGAAAAACCATTGCAGGGGCAACTTAATTATATTTTTTCCTTTTTTTCAAACTTGCTCTCTCTTCAAAATTTTTTTTATGTTTTTCGATTTCTTCAAGAACATATTTTTCTGTTATGAAATCAGGATTTAGAGAATGCATCTCTTTAACTTTTTTAATCATCTGATCTATTATCATTAAGGCCTTTTCAGGAGTTTTCGCATCCATTTCCTTCAACATATTTAGAAAGAGTTTCAAATAATCCAACTCCATGGATATCATCTGGACACGCTTGTAATAAACAGAGTTCCGTGGAACTTTGCCAACTGCCTTATTGATATAGGAAGACATTACTTTGATTGCTTTTTCGGAAAAAAGATTAATTACGACACTGTCAAGGTCCGTTGCGACCGGATGGCATGGAGATTTTTCCAAAAGGTATTGAAAAAATTCCATGTAGTTTTTCATATCAAGAGCGGCGAGGCCGAAAAATTTCAGGTAGAAATCGTCAAGTACTTTTTCCATATCGGCATGAGGATGCCAAGCAAACTTCGCTTTAATGTAATAATTGGGAATAGTACTTGCCCATGAGCGATGGGCTTCGGTGTTGAAACCCAAAGGCCTTCTACATTCTTTCGCAAGCATTTTCAAGTCTTTCAAAATCCTGCGGTAGTTGTATGCTGGAAGCCCCTTCCAGTAAACTATCGGGTCATAATCACGATAAGAAATAGGATTTCCGAATGCCGCCCACTCTTTGAAAATATCGTATATCTCCCGGTTTAACGGACAATCGGGATTATTCAGGGGATGGAACTTGCATGAGGCCATTGTCGTCATGGAAAATACCAGGTGTGGATCGGGTTTCACTTTTACAGGGGCCCTCTCAATATTGTCATATATAATATTAGTGCAAAGATATTTATCGGGATAATCATCCTTTATCATATTACGGATTCTATTCATGAATGCCATCTGTAAATCCGCGCCTTCCCAACAGCCGTATGCGTATGTTTTACCGTTGACTCTTCTATTGCCAATATAATATTTTCTACATTCCTCGCATTCACATGAACGCGGATTGTCATTAGTACTCAGAGACGCACCTTTCAGATTGGGCTGTACCCTGAATATCTCCTTTATATAATCAGCAGTAATTTTCTGCACATCTTTATTGCTCGTGCAAATCTGTCCTTCCCCTTCCGTGCAGGGAATGCGTTTATTATCTATGAGCGCGAAATATTCAGGATGTTCCTTAAAATATTCTTTTTCGGGAAACATTCTGAAAAAGCTGTGATGACTCATGTAATCTATTTCTTTCCTGAGCTTGTTGGCGTCACACCATTCATCAAAACGTTTCATGTCGCTTTCAGTGTTATACCCTTTACACCACAAGCCCCAGGCGTACCAGATATACCGGGTGTCAAAAAACGGACTTGCGAGTTCCCTGAGAGACTTTACATAAATCGGCAAGCCCAGTTCGGAAATGCAGCACCCGATATCCCCCGGCATAAACCAGCGCATTCCCAGACCGTCGAGAAAAGAATATACGCCGTTAAGCAGTCCTCTTTCCGTTTTTCCGGCGATTATTATGCGTTCAGCGTTTATGTCCAGCAGATATGTATCGTCATTGAATTTAGCTATGTCAATCCGCTCCTGGAGTTTCAGTTTTCTATTGCTTATTACAATTAGAGGAATTTCAGACTCTTCCAGATTAGTTTCCTTCAAATCAGTCTTCAGGATTTTCGAAAGATTATCCTTTAAAACCTTCGCCTGAGTAATGTATTTTGAGGAAGAAAATATGATACTGTCGGCACCCAGTTGAAAATTGCCATCAAGTTTCTTATTATCCGCAACTAAGGGCTGACTGAAACTCTCGTCCTTTTTTATTTCCTTGAATTCTTTCCATTCATTTATGATATCTGAAATCTTTTTCTGCATCTCATTCACATACCCGGCAGATCGATATATTTTTACCGAACGGATATACATGTGGGTGCTTTCCTCTGGGTCAGCCGCCTTGTTTTTCATTGAAAATAACTGTATCCACGTAACAGGAGCATTAACGTCATATTTTTGTTTTTCAGGATTTTTAAGTTCGGAAAACGGAATTTTCCATGTTATCCACTGTTTTACCGCCGGATATAAATAGATTTTAGCAAATGAAATTTTAGCTTGCTTCAGAGAAAAAGCAAGATATTCGGGAGGTGTAGGCGAGTCAATATAAACTTCAAGTTCGATAAAAGTATTCGTTGTACTACGAACCTTGAAGTCAAGATGAGGAGCAATCAGATAAACCTGTTTTTCTGAGCCTTTCACATAAATAGCGGAAGAACAACCAGGAGTACTACCTGAAAATCCGGCATTCTGCCAGCTTTGTGCCTGTGCAACCCATCCCTTGTTGCCGTCTTTTTTGAAATCACTGGAATAATAAACAGTTTCTGCCGCGAAGATATTCATTGCTAGCAGACTGAAAAACAAAAAGAACACTGCTTTCATATATATTTTCTCTCCTTTATTTTTATTTAGCATGGCATTGCTTCAATAGCATTATACAGTCTCACGCCTCTATGCTGTTTCAGTTTGTTGGTACATACCGTATCCCCTTTGAATGTTCCCTCGCCTTGCTTAAAGCAGGCAGAAAAATGCTGGCAAGTATAGCGATAACAGCTATTACAATCAGAAGTTCAAGTAAAGTAAAAACAGCATACCGCGCCTTTTCATTTGTTCTACTTCTCATAAGCACCTATTTTTGAGAAGTTAAAGTTTTTACGGAGTCCCGTTCTATTATATAATTATCCAAAATAATCTTAACGGGATTGTCGAATTCCCCGTTTAACTGCTTCTCAATGAGAGTTATCGCGTTCTTGGCAATACTATCAAAGTTCTGTGAGACCGTTGTGTTTGCGGGCCATAAATATTCAGATACCCCCGCAGTCTCAAATGAAATCAACGAGAGTTCGTCGGGGATTTTCACTCCGATACGGTTTAGTTCGTGCATCACACGTAAAATCACACCTTCGCCACATGCAATAATGCCTGTTATCCCGGCATTAAGGACTTTTTCAACAGTTTCTTTAGCGCTGTCATACAGGCAAATACCCAGAAGCCTTTCATCAAAATCAATTTTCGCCTCCGAAATGGCTTCCATATAACCGGCATTTCTCTCAAGATTGCCCCATACTTCAAGCGCATTGTTAAGCATGGCTATACGCTTATGCCCGTGGTCAAAAAGATACTTAAACGCTATTTTTATTCCCTGCCTGTGATCCGAACAGACACTGGAAAAACCTTCCGAAATGTTATTCAGAAGAATGACACTTGTATTTTTCAGCTTCCTGAGCTTCTGGATACTTTCCTCGCTATATAGTATTCCCAGGGAGATATTTATGAAGTTTTCTTCAAGCTTATCCAGATTCCGCATGGAAACAATCTCCATGCCCAGAGACGTACTGCTCAATTGTGAGCTGATAGAAGCAAGCATCATCGCCAGATAAGGATCTTTGTGGAGATTGCCGGTATCCTCCACGATTACCCCGATATTGCGCTTGACGGCATTTCCCTTGGGCGCATATCCGATCTTACGGGCGGCGGCTATGACCTTTTTCCGGATTTCCTCTTTTACATACGGATGCTTGTTAAAAACCCTTGAAACCGTGGTCAGGGATACTCCCGCATTCCTGGCTATTTTAGTAATGTTAACTCTGTCTTCTGATTTTTTCATATTGCACTAATGAAAAGTTTTTCATGTTTATTTTAACATATTTTAAACTAAGTAGAGAGTAAAATCAAGATGCAAAAGAATAAAATATGAAAAATTTTTCATATTTTTACTTACTTCAGTAGAAAGGCAATATTCAGGGTAATATATTTTTAACAGAACTACGCTCTATGATGGTATTTTCCAAAGATACACTGAAGGGAGCATCATATTTGCCTTCATTCGCAGCCGCAATGGCCATTTCAGCGGCTTTAGCGCCGAGAATATCGAGATTCTGGCTGATTGTAGTGTGCGGCGGCTGTAAATAAGGAGAAATTATATTGTCCTCATACGTTATAATAGAAATATCATCCGGTATTCGTTTATCCAAGAGATACAATGAGTGATTCACAACAAGGCCCTTCCCCTCCCCTGCAACAATCAGAGCCGTCGGCTCTTCTTTCATTATACATGCGATTGCTTCCAGCAATTTCTCATTATCAGCCTTCTTTAAAAGAGCATCCTCCACGTCGAGGCTGTTCTTCCGCACTCCCTCCCTATACCCGTTCTCTCTTTCGGTATTCCCCCAGCAATTTGACTTTCCTGAAATAAAAGCAATCCGCTTATGCCCCTTTCCGGCCAGATAATCAACAGCCATCCGAGCACCCTCAGCATGGTCAGTAAAGACGGAATATGTTTTTTCGTGAGGATTATTCACCGATACTACAGGGAACCCCACCTGCAGAAGCTCATCAGGGATAACGGAAGACAAAACTATCAAAGCCCGCACTGAATTACTATGCAGATAAGGAATTGACTGAAAGGAAAATATCTGAACCGCAAAACCTTCATTGAAAAGCATCTTGGATATCGAAAAAACAAGCTGTGTTTCATATGGAGTGCTAATGGATATCCCATCCGTACCGCTGACCATTATGCCAAAGGTATTTTTATTGCTGTTTGACTTGGGTGCGTAATTCACCTTCCTGGCGGTTTCAAGAACCCTCTTCCGTATATCCTCATTTACATAAGGATGCTTATTAAATACCCTCGACACCGTAGCCGGGGATATCTTGAGCATTTTCGCTATGTCTGTAATTTTATTCTTCATAATATGAAATTATTTCCTATTTGAATATAATAACATTAAAAAGATTCTTTGTCAATACAAATTCAGAACAAAATTTTTATTATTTTTACAAATATAACTTGCATTATGAAATTATTTCATATAAAATATAAGAAAACCTGAAGTTTCCCTGATTTTTGGGAAAAAATATCAAGCGCCCCATCGGAAAATGGAGGCGCAAATGGATTTAATGGCGGGGATGAGTTGTTCGGGGCATCTCCCCGGTAAAATGGAACAGTCGGAAAGTTCGGCGGAGATTTTCCGCCGGACATCGGCGAAGGAAAAAGTCCCGGAGTGTCTGGAGGGATG
>Ga0209417_1002318_pt1 | contig 29867 bp, 26 predicted proteins | sample RifGroF2_FD_184002 | JGI IMG/M metagenome (GOLD analysis project Ga0209417, IMG submission 184002) | Groundwater microbial communities from Rifle, Colorado, USA - Groundwater F2 (SPAdes) (version 2) | ecosystem: Environmental > Aquatic > Deep subsurface > Groundwater | place: Rifle, Colorado... | reverse complement strand
GTTGGTGGCGGCCACGATGCGGATATCGGTACGCATCGGCTCGGTCGCACCCACCGGGATGAACTCACGCTCCTGGATGACCCGCAGCAGTTTTGCCTGCAGCGGGAGGGTCATGTCGCCGATTTCATCCAGGAAGAGGGTCCCCCCGTCAGCCGCCTCCAGCAGTCCCTTCTGGGCCGTGGTGGCGCCGGTGAAAGCGCCGCGCATGTGTCCGAACAGCTGGCTTTCCAACAGGGTGTCGGTCAGCGCGGCGCAGTTGATGGTCAGGTAGCGTCGATCCTTGCGGCCGCTGTTGAAGTGGATTGCCCTGGCGATCAGCTCCTTGCCGGTTCCCGATTCACCCTGGATCAGGATGTTGGCCTCGCTTCCGGCCACCTGCAGGGTCATGTCGTAGACCGCCCGGTATTTGCTGCTGACAAAGATGATTTCGCCGGGGGCGGTGTTGCGGATCAGCTCCTCCTTCAGCCGGCGGTTCTCCTTCAGCAGCGTCTCGCGCTCCAGCGCCTTTTCCAGCACGCCCAGCAGTTTTTCCTTGGGGAACGGTTTGGCGATGTAATCGTAGGCCCCCAGTTTGATCGTCTCCACCGCCGAATCGATCGAGCCGAAGGCGGTCATGATCACCACCGGCAGTTCCGGGCGAAGTTCCCTGACCTTGCGCAAGATCTCGATGCCGTTCAGGCCCGGCATGTTGATGTCCTGCACCAGCAGATCGGGCGTATAGCTGCTGTCAGCTTCCAGGCGGTCCAGCAGGGTCTGCCCCTCGCCGTAGGTATCCACCGAAAATCCGTTTGATTGCAGAATCTTCCTCAGGTAGCGCAGGATTTCTTTTTCATCGTCGCAGATGACTATCTTTCCTTCAGGCACATCGCTCTCCTTGGCGCCGGGTATTCGTATTGATTACAGCACGGCATTCAAGCGAACCGGTTTTGTATCAAAAGTATACGTACCGGATAAAAAATATACATCTTGGCCCGTTGCCGCCGCTTCAGGGCTGCTTCTGACACGGGCAGGGCGCTGTAATTCCATCTTGTTATACAGGGCAAACTTAAGTTCTATTTGTGTGGAGTGGTTGGCATGCCTATTGCTGGTAATAGGGTCAATTGGTTTTCCGGGCTCTGGTGTCATGATGTAAATAGCCATAACAGAAGGTGTTTTTGCGGACTACCGACATAGAATGCAACCGGATTCAATGTATAACAATGATACAATGGTTTATTTGCAAAGCGCCAGCTAAAAATTTCACGTTGAAATTACATCATCAAGCTTTGTTTTGATCCGGAATTGTCCATCTCCGAGTCGCACCAGCCTACGGAAACGGTTTCTATGGCAGGCGGCCTGCGGGTATCGCTGGAAACGGCGCTGCCCTCCTTTAGTGAGTCAGAAGCTGTATTCCGCACTGTCCCGGCGGAAAACGACTTCGTGAACGAGCTACCCTGTTTTACGGGGTCAGAAAAGGGGATGGTTGGCATCGGCAACGATAGCAACCATTTCATATGGAAGGGAGGAGTACGTATGGCAGTTTCAAGACGTGATTTTTTCAAGCTTTCCGGTGGCGGACTGGCGGCCGGTCTTGGTCTGAGCTTCGCGCCTCTGGAGGCAAAGGCCGAGGAGCTGCAGATCCGCTACGCCAAGGAGACCACCAGCATCTGTCCTTACTGCGCGGTCGGCTGCGGCATGATCGTGCATACGCTGGGCGGCAACATCATCAACATCGAGGGTGATCCGGATCATCCCATCAATGAAGGGGCGCTCTGCCCGAAAGGTTCCTCGGCCTATCAATTGCGCGATAACAAGGCGCGTGTGACCAAGCCGCTCTATCGGGCGGCCGGGGCAAGCGAGTGGAAAGAGGTTTCCTGGGATTGGGCCATCGACGAGATCGCCAGGAAGGTTAAAAAAACCCGCGACACCAGTTTTGTTGCGACTTCCAGGATCAAGATCAAGGAAAAGGCCGGTTCTGTCGAGGTGGAGAAGGAGATCGAGGCGGTGGTCAACCGCACCATGGGTATGGCCTCGGTCGGCAGCGCCGCCATGGATAATGAAGAGTGTTACCTGTACCAAAAATTCCTGAGGGGGTTAGGCCTGGTGTATATTGAACACCAAGCCCGCATTTGACACAGCGCAACAGTTGCGGCTCTGGCAGAGTCGTTCGGACGCGGTGCAATGACGAACCACTGGATAGATTTCAAGAACTCCGATGTAATCCTGATCATGGGGGCCAACCCCGCCGAGAATCACCCGATCTCCTTCCGCTGGATCATGAAGGCCAAGGATGCCGGGGCGAAGGTGATTGTCGTTGATCCCCGTTTTACCCGCAGCGCCTCGAAGGCGGATCTGTATGCCCCCTTGCGCTCGGGAACCGATATCGCCTTTCTGGGGGGGATGATCAATTACATCCTGCAGAACAAGCAGTATTTCGAAGAATATGTCAAAAATTATACCAACGCCGCCTATCTGGTGAATGCCGATTTCAGGATGCCGGGTGAGCTGAACGGCCTGTTTTCCGGCTATGACCCGAAAAAACGGAGCTACGATCCCAAGGCGTGGTCATTCCAGAAAAACTCCGACGAATCGATCAAGACCGATCCCACCCTGCAGGATCCCCATTGTGTCTTCCAGTTGATGAAGAAGCATTACTCCCGCTACACCCCCGAACTGGTCAGCAGGATTACCGGCACGCCCAAGGATAAACTGCTGGAGGTCTACAAGCTCTATTCGTCCACCGGAAAGCCGGACAAGGCGGGCACGGAGCTGTATGCCATGGGGTGGACCCAGCACACGGTTGGCACTCAAAACATCCGCGCCATGTCCATCATCCAGCTTCTTCTGGGCAATATCGGCATTGCCGGCGGCGGCATAAACGCCATGCGGGGAGAGTCAAACGTGCAGGGGTCCACTGACCAGGGACTGTTGTTCCACATCCTCCCCGGTTATCTTCCCGTGCCTTCGGGTGATCTGAAGGATACGGCGGCCTATATTGAAAAATACACCCCGAAGACCAAGGACCCCCAAAGTGCCAACTGGTGGGGGAACCGCAACAAATACCTGATCAGCTACCTGAAGGCGATTTATGGCGCCAAGGCGGCCAAGGAGAACGATTACGGCTACAACTGGCTTCCCAAGCTGGATCCGGGGATGAACGGCTCGTGGCTGATGATCTTCGACAACATGCTCAAGGGCAAGTTCAAGGGGTTCTTTGCCTGGGGTCAGAATCCGGCCTGTTCCGGGACCAACACAACCAAGGTGCGAAACGCGCTGGCCAAGCTGGAGTGGATGGTAACGGTCAACCTGTTTGACAATGAAACCGCTTCCTTCTGGAAGGGGCCGGGCGTTGATTCCGCATCGGTCAAGACAGAGGTGTTTCTGCTGCCCGCCGCCGCTTCTTTTGAAAAAGAGGGGAGTATTTCCAATTCCGGTCGTTGGGCCCAGTGGCGTTACAAGGCGGTAAACCCCCTTGGCCAGAGCAAACCGGATGCTGAAATCATCCATGAGCTGTACCAGAAGCTGAAGGCGATGTACGCCAAAGAGGGGGGGGCGTTGCCGGAACAGTTGACCAATCTTACCTGGAACTATGGCTTTAAAAGGGCTGACGGTACGATCAAGAGTGTTGATATTCATGCGGTGGCCAAGGAAATCAACGGCTATTTCCTTGAGGATGTGGAGGATATACCGAAACTGAAGCCCGGCGAGAAAGCGCCTCCGCCACCTCCGCCGGGCACGCCGAAAAAAATGCTCGGCAAGAAGGGTGAGCTGGCAGCCGGCTTTGCCCAGTTGCAGGCCGATGGCAGGACCTCATGCGGCAACTGGATCTACTGCCAGAGTTATAACGAAAAAGGGAACATGATGGCCCGCCGTGGCAAGAAAGACCCGACCGGGCTGGGCATGTTTCCCGAGTGGAGCTGGTGCTGGCCGGTTAACCGGCGCATCATCTATAACCGTGCTTCCTGCGATGTTAACGGCAAGCCCTTTAACCTGAAAAAAGCCGCGGTGTACTGGAATCCCAATGCCCCGCTGCCGAACGGCAAAACCGGCGCTTGGGTGGGGGATGTGCCGGATGGTCCCTGGCCCCCCATGGCCGATGAGAAGGAGGGGAAAAAGCCCTTCATCATGCGTGCCGACGGGGTTGCCGCGATTTTCGGCCCAGGGATGAAGGATGGTCCGTTCCCGGAACATTATGAGCCGATGGAATCGCCGCTTCCGGAAAATCTCATGTCCAAACAGATGACTAATCCGGCGGTCAAGATCTTCAAGGACGCAAATGTGAAGGAAGATGTGCTTGCCAGCAACGATGCGCGCTTCCCCTATGTCGCTTCAACCTATCGTGTCACCGAGCATTGGCAGACCGGCGTCATGACCCGCAACACCCCCTGGCTGCTGGAGTTGCAACCGCGCCAGTTCTGCGAGATGAGCGTTGAGCTTGCCAAGGAAAAAGGGATCAGTAACGGAGATACGGTGGAAATATCGTCGGTGCGCGGCAAGATAGATGCCGTGGCCATGGTCACCCCCCGCTTCAAGCCGTTTAAGATCGGTGACAAGATTGTTCATGAAATCGGTATGCCCTGGTGCTTCGGCTGGCACACCCCCGGCGTGGGCGACGCCGCCAACCTGCTGACCCCCACCGCGGGCGACGCCAACACGATGATCCCCGAGACCAAGGCTTTCATGGTCGGGATCGCGAGAAAGGGGTAAGTCATGGCCGATACGATCAACCAAGCTGCCCGCAAGGGAATTCTCGTCGATACCGCCCGCTGCATCGGCTGCCGCTCCTGCCAGGTGGCCTGCAAACAGTGGAACAAGCTGGATGCCGATAAAACCGTCAACCAGGGAACCTTCGAGAACCCGCGCGACCTGACCTCGGCCCTGTACAACCGCATCCGTTTCGTGGAAAAGGAAACTCCGGAAGCGGTGACCTGGCGGTTTTTGAACGAGCGTTGCATGCAGTGCGGCGATGCCGGCTGCATCAAGGTCTGCCCCTCCCCCGGCGCGCTCTACCGTACCAAAGACGGCATCGTGGCCTACAACAAGGAGAAATGCATCTCCTGCAAGTACTGCGTCTCGGCCTGTCCCTTCAACATCCCCCGCTATGACGCCAACGACAAGGTTTCCAAGTGCAATCTCTGCCAGAGCAGGATAGATGGCGGCATGACACCGGCCTGCGCCAAGGCCTGTCCCACCGAAGCACTCAAATTCGGCAAAAGGAACGACCTGATCGCCAGGGCAAAGGCCGCCAAGAAGGAGATCTACGGCGAGAACGTCTTGAATGGACTGGGTGTGGCCTATGCGCTTGAGGGGCCGCCGGAACAGTATGGACTACCGCCAAACCCCAGCATACCTCTGTCGATCTTCCTCTGGAAGGATGTCATCAAACCGCTGGGCATCCTCGGTTTCTGGGGCAGTATCGGCGCCATGATGCTGCACTACGTCACCATCGGGCCGAAGAAGGTTGATGATGACCTGAACAACAAGGAGGGCGGAAATGAGTAACTACATCGAGCGTTTCAGCACCAGCGAAAGGGTGCTGCACTGGATCGTCACCGCCAGCTTCTTCACGCTGCTTCTGACCGGTCTGGGGCTTTATTCGACACTGTTCAACGGCTATTTCACCCTCTTCGGAGGCGGCCGGAACGCGATTCTGATCCACAAGATCAGCGGGGTTCTGTTCTTCCTGAGCTCGCTGTACATGTTTTTCAATCATCAAAAGGACGTATCCAGCTTTGATCAGGATGACAAACAATGGGTCACGGAAAGGGGCGGCTATCTGTCACGCAACGCCAGCCACTTCAACATCGGCAAGTACAATCCCGGCCAGAAGCTGTTCGCGATCTTCATCGCGGCGGCAACTCTTGTGCTGGGAGTAACCGGCCTGTTCATCTGGGCGCCGACCATGTTTCCGCGCTGGATCGTGCAGCTTTCGCTGATGACCCACGGGTTGATGTTCGTCTGTTCGATCATGTTCGTGGTCGTGCATGTCTATCTGGCGACCATCGGCAACCCTGGCACCATCGAGGCCATGCTGTACGGCAACGTCCGCAGCCTGTGGGCCAGGAAGCACCACCCCAAGTGGTACCGGGAAGTTACCGGAGAAAAACCGTAAGGAGCCCCCATGACCACAACCGAAATAAAAATCGCCGCATTGCGGCAGGCGGCGGCCTCCTCACCGGAATATGCCGCCATCACACCACTGTTTGTGGCGCTTTTCGATTATATCAGCGGCCGGGAGCTCCAGTCCGGCATCACGATCGATCTGTCCGGGATCAATCGGCTTGAGCGTAGCGCCCATGGTTTCCCGCTGGTATCTCCGGCCGAACTATCGCTTGATCGGGAGCTGCTGACCTCTTTTCTGGCAGGGGTTGTGCGGGTGTTGGAGCAGCAGGGCAGCGAGGGGGACGAGGAACTGGGACGGATCGCGGGGGCGCTTTCAGCGGGTGAAATCGATCCGCAGAGCCTGCTCGTGGCAATCCTGGAGCGCCGCCGTGCCCCGCTGGAAGAGGCTTCCGCCAAACTGGGCGTGCCGGCGCCGCTTCTGGAGTATATCTTTGAAATTCCGCTCAAGACCGCCCTGGAACAGTGTGCCGCCGCTATCCCGGCCGATGCCTTCCCGGATTGGCACGAAAGCGTCTGCCCGGTCTGCGGCTCCCGTCCCGGTATGGCCGAACTGGCTGGCGAGGAGGGGCGCAGGCAGCTGTGCTGTTCAGCCTGCTTCTATTCATGGCAGTTCAAAAGGCTGAAGTGTCCCTCCTGCGGTTGCGAGGACACGGAACAGCTCTCCTACTTCACCGCCGGAGAGGGGGCGACCAGGGTGGATACCTGCCGGGCCTGCAGCCGCTACATCAAGACCCGCGACAAGCGCCGGGGAGGCGGCGACGTGCCGCTGGAGGTGGAGGACCTGCTGACAATCCACCTGGATCTGCTGGCGTCCCGGGAAGGGTTCGAGCGTGGCAAATGAAAGAGGAAATGCCTGATAACAGCGGCAGGATTCGTGGCGTCACCGGCGTGATCCTGGCAGGCGGGCACTCCTCGCGCATGGGGAGCAACAAGGCGTTGCTCCCCTTCCAGGGGGGGCGCTTCATCGAGGCGATCCACCGCCGCTTTTCGGAGCTGTTTCCCGAGGTGCTGCTGGTGACCAACAACCCCGAACAGTACGATTTCCTCCCCTGCCGCAAGGTGGCCGACCTGTATCCGGGAATGGGCGCGCTGGCCGGGCTGCACTCCGGCCTTAAGCATGCCGCCATGCCGCACATCTTCGCGGCGGCCTGCGACATGCCCTGGATGAACAGCGTGCTGATCATGCGCCTGGCAGGGTTGCGCGACACGGCCGAGGTGATTATCCCCCAAGGGGAAAACGGCCTGGAACCGCTGCACGCGGTCTACGGCAAGCGCTGCCTGGGCCCGATGGAGGAATCGCTGGCGGCCGACCGCCGGAGGATCGTCTCCTTCTTTCCGCTGGTGCGGGTCCGGCAGCTCCGGCAGGAGCAGGTGGCCGCCATCGATCCCGGTTTCGACTCATTCCGCAACGTCAATACCCCGGCTGACTATTTCCGGCTGAGGGCGGAGTATTCCGTTCCGGTTTCTGAAACATCTGAGAACGGTCAGGTGCAGAAGCTTCAGCAGTATAGATAAGCATTTTTGTATAAACCTGTAAAAGGCATTTAACCGCCGAAAAAAGCGGATGCACGCCGATAAAACCAGGATTTACTTCAAAAAAACGAAACACTTTTTGGGTTAAACCAGTATTTTGTTTAAGCCTCCGATTTCTCGCTTAGAAGCGCCTACTTCTGGCGGCGTGTATCTGCGTTCATCGGCGGTTAACTGATTTTTTAAGGTTAAATCAGGATTGCATTTACAAATAAAAGCGCCTCCAAGCCATGGAATGAACGGCTTGGAGGCGCTTGTGTCTGTGTCTGAATAATTTATCGCCCGGTACCCCGGTGTCCGGAAACTGTCTAGCTCCGCACCTGTCCGTCGCCGTAGACGATGAACTTGGTGGTGGTCAGATCCTCCAGCCCCATCGGGCCGAACGAATGCAGCTTGGTGGTGGAAATGCCGATCTCCGCCCCCAGGCCGAGTTCGCCGCCGTCGGCGAAGCGGGTTGAGGCGTTGACCATCACGCAGGAGGAGTTGACCTCGCGGATGAAGCGCTGGGCGCGGCCGTAGTCGCTGGTGATGATCGATTCGGTATGCAGCGAGCAGTAACGGTTGATGTGGGCGATGGCGGCATCGATGTCATCCACCACACGGCAGGCCAGGATCAGCTCCAGGTATTCGGCCGGCCAGTCAGCTTCCGTGGCCGGTTTGGCATTGGGCGCGTATCGGCAGAAAACTTCGTCGCCGCGCATTTCGACCCCCAGCGCCGAGAGCGTGGCGGCGATACGGGGAATGAATTCCGCGGCGGTCTCCCTGTGGATCAGCAGCGTTTCCAGCGCATTGCAGACACCGGGGCGCTGGGTCTTGCTGTTGACGATAATCCGCTCGGCCTTGTCGAAATCGGCCGACTGGTCCACGAAGATGTGGCAGACCCCCTTGTAATGCTTGATGACCGGGATGCGCGAGTTTTCTACGACGAAGCGGATCAGGCTCTCGCCGCCACGGGGAATGATCAGGTCGATGGATTCTTCCTGCTTGAGCATCTCCAGCACCGCTTCGCGCTCGGTGAAAGGAATCAGCGACAGGGCTGCCTCGGGGATCGCCAGCTCTTTCAGCACGGTCTGCAGCACGGCTGCGATGGCCAGGTTGGAATGGATCGCCTCGGAACCGCCCCGCAGAATCACTGCATTGCCAGCCTTGAGACAGAGCGCGGCCGCGTCGGCGGTGACATTGGGCCTGGACTCGTAGATGATGCCGATTACCCCCAGCGGGATGCGCATCTTGCCTACCATCAGGTCATTGGGGCGTCTCCACATCTTTGTCACCTCGCCGACCGGGTCCGGCAGCGCTGCGACCTCGCGCAACGCGTTGGCGATGGAGTGGATGCGCTTCTGATCCAGCATCAACCGGTCCAGCATTGCCGCGGAAAGTCCCTTTTGGCGGCCAGCCTCCAGATCCTTGCCGTTCTCCGAGATCAGTTGCTCTGTTCCGGCCTCCAGCGCGGCCGCCATCTTCAGCAGCATCGTATTCTTGGTCCCGCTTGACAGGCGGGCCATGGCCAGCGAAGCCTGTCGGGCATCCCTGGCGATTTTGATTATTTTTTCAGCAATGTTCATGTGACTGGCTCCCGAAATGATATGGGCCGGCGATAAGACCGGGACCGGATAAAGTTTACGCAAAAGCTCTGCTGTCGGCAAGACAATAAGATCGGGCTTTTATTCGCTCCCCCCTGATAAAACCAAAATTAGTGATTATAATGTACGGAATGGATAGCGAGGAAAGAGATAGAGGCGCTGATCAGGTGCTCTGGCGGCCGGTAATGCTTGATAGCGGCTCGGCCATCAGCAAGCGCCGGGCACATATCTGGGCGCTGGTGCTGGATTCGCGCTCGATCCCGTGCTACATCGGGCACGATGGTTCGGAGTGGCAACTGCTGGTGCCGGAACCGCATCTGGAAAGCGCCCGCAATGAACTGTTGCTCTACGAGGAGCACAACCGTGACTGGCCGCCGGCGCTGCCGCCCGCCAGGACGCTGGTGGAAAATACCCTGCCGACCGTGGCGGTGCTGATCCTGTTGGCAACTTTCCACAACCTGGGGCTGCTGGGCCTTTCGCTGCCGGGGCGCGGTATCATCAATTTCAACGAGCTGGGCGCAGCCCATGCCGAAAAGATCCTGAACGGGGAGTGGTGGCGTCTGATCACGGCGCTGACGCTGCATGCCGACCTGACACACCTGCTCAGCAACCTGACCATTGGCGGCATCTTGATCATCCTGTTGTGCCGTGAGCTCGGCTCCGGGTTGGCCTGGAGCCTGTTGCTGGCATCGGGCGCTCTCGGCAACCTGCTCAATGCGTGGGTGCAGTCACCGGCCCATCGTTCGGTGGGCGCTTCAACAGCGGTTTTCGGCGCGGTCGGTCTTCTGGCGGCCATCAGCACGCTGCGTTACCGTCAGAATCTGCGGCGGCGCTGGTTCATACCGGTTGCGGCCGGGTTGGCTCTGCTGGCGATCCTGGGAACGGAAGGGAAGAATACCGATCTGGGGGCACATCTGTTCGGTTTCGGCAGCGGTACTTTTCTGGGACTGGCAACTGAATATCTGGTTGGTAAACATGGGCGCCCCGGCCGGGCGCTGAATGGGTTGCTGGCTCTTGCCGGCGGGGCGCTGGTTGCGGCGGCCTGGTGGTTGGCGGTGAAGCCGGGGTGAGTATTCCCGGCGAGCCTTGCCGCAGTGCGACCACCAGGCATTCAATTTCAGGCGTGATGCGACTCTTCTTTAAGTATTCCGTCAGCCACCTGGCGCAGGCTCTTGCGCTTGTCCATCGCCATCTTCTGCATGGCGCGGTAGGCATCCCCCTCATTCAGCCGGTTCTTCTCCATCAGCATACCCTTGGCTTTTTCTATCACCTTGCGGTTATCGATCGTCTCACGCAGATCATCTATCCGTTCTTTCAGTTCCTCGACCTCTTCCGAGTGGCGCAGCGCAATTTCGATGGCGGGCAAAAGATCCTGCTTTCGGAGCGGTTTGGTTAAAAAAGCGGCAATTCCGTTCTCGGCTGCACGTTTGGCAGTCTTGGCGTCGCAGGCGTTGGTCAGCAGCATGATCGGGATTTTCAGCTTTTTCCTGATCTCGCCGGCGGCGGTGATGCCGTCCATTTCCGGCATGGAAACATCAAGGATCGCCATGTCCGGAAAGCTTGCCAAAGCGGTCTCCACGGCTCTTTTGCCGTCGCTGCATTCCAGGATGTCATCGAATCCCAGCTCTGACAGCATGGCTTTCAGGTTGGTCCTGATGATCGGTTCGTCATCGCAGATAAGTATTGTTCTGCCCATAAAAGTTCCTCCCTTGGTTGAGGCTGATACAGCTTGTTTAGCACTTGCCGTGCCAGTGCCATTACAAATCAGTCCCGCTGGCTTGTGGTTGGCAAATCCTGAAGTATAATCTCCTGATCATTCAGAAGAAACGGGAACTGATATGGAAATCGCCATGCTCTCAACCGGCAGAAACATCGTAGTCGCACTCGCAGTTCTTGCGTTGTCGGCATTGACATTTTTTCCAGTAATCGCGGAGGCCGGCGGCAAAAAAACATACGTTTTTGCCGTACTGCCCCAACAGCCGCCGGCCAGCATGCATGCGCTCTGGATTCCGCTGGTAAAAAGGCTGGAGCGCGAACTCGGCATCACGATCAGGCTCAAACTCTATGACAGCATGTCCGGATTTGAGGACGGCCTCAAGCGGGGCGCCGGTGATTTCGTTTTTTCAACGCCTCCCCAGATGGTCATCGCCAGGAGCTGCCAGAAATACATCCCGCTTGTCAGGGGCAACCGGGAACTGGCCGGAGTACTGTTCGTACGCAAGGACTCACCGGTAAAGAGCGTGGCCGATCTGAAAGCCACCGAGGTCGCATTTGTCGGAGAGCGCAATCTCTGCTCCGTCATGACACGTTACAGCCTTTCCCAATACAACACAGACCTGAACCTTGTCCCGCTCTTTTCCGGTAGCACGACCAATGTCTACAGAAATGTCCTGCTGGGCAAAGTGGCAGCAGGAGCGACCCTGGATGTGGACATTGAGAGGGAGAGTCCGGAAACCGTGGCCCAGCTCAGGGTAATCATGACGACCCCGAAAGTGGCGCCGCATCCGGTTTCCGCCCACCCCAGGGTTCCCAAGGCCTTGCGAGAGAAAATGACAGCCACGCTGCTGAAATTGTCAAAAGAAAAGGATGGCATGGAATTGTTAAATCGGGTTCGAATCGGAGAAGTCGTACCGGCCGACTATGCCAGGGACTACAAGAATCTCGAAAAGTTCGGAGCAGCTCGTTAAACTGTCAGGAGCTTAACAAATGGCACGCTTTCCGCGACCTTTCCATATCCGGCTGATGCTGACGATTTCGCTGGTGACTTTTCTCGGCATAGTGATTACCGCCGCGATGGACATCAAGGCCCGCAGCACGATCTTCCTTGATTCAATGCGGCACAGCGCCATTTCAATGACCAGCAACATAGCTGACGGCTGCGCGCACTATCTGTTGATCGCCGACTATGCCGCACTGGACAACTATGTGCAGAGATCGGTAACCCTTCCCCATATCAAGCGTATTCAGGTCATGGACCAGGACGGAACTCCATTGAGTGACGTTTCAGTGCCCGACGGAGAAGAAAAGGCTGTTTCCAGCCCCATGCCGGAGAAGTTCACTGTTACGGCCGGAGAGGAGAGTGCGGCTGTCCGGGAAGGAACGGACCTGACCGTACTGAAGCAAATCCATGCCGGCAGCCTGCTGGGATGGGTCCGGATCCGTTACGGCCTGGAAGGACTGGGTGAAATGCAGAATCAGGCCATAAAGAACAGCATCGCTTTTTCGCTGGCCTGTCTGTTGGTGTCAATTTTTTTAATATCCCTGATAATACGCCGCCCGGCCCGGGCTGTCAGCAAGCTGGCCGAATTTGCGCACAACCTACCGACCGGACGCGGGGAGCAGTTTCCGGTTGACAGATTTTCTCAGGAAACGGAGCAGTTGGGGGAAGCTCTCAACTATGCCTCCCGCGAACTGGAGCGGATGCGCAGCAACCTGATGGATGAACAGGCCAATCTCCAAAATGCCCTCAAACAGAGAATCCAGGCGGAGGCCGAATTGCGGCAGTTCAATATCGGCCTTGAGCGGCGGGTGGCGGAAGAGGTCGAGCGGAGCCGTGAAAAGGACGCGATTCTGATTCAGCAGGCCCGCTTCGCGATGTTGGGGGAGATGTTGATGAATATTTCGCACCAGTGGCGGCAGCCATTGAACGACATCGGGCTTCAGGTGCAGGAGATGGCTTTACTTCTGAGAAACGGCGAGCTGCTTCCGGAACAGGCCGATCACTACTCCGATTCGATCATGAAACAACTGGTTGAACTGTCCCGCACCATCGACCGCTTCCGAAAGTTTAACCAGCCGGTCAACCTTCAGACCGGCGCCATCATGCCGATCAAGACCATTCGTGACACGCTCGACCTGGTCAGCAGCGCCCTGGATGAACAGGGCATCCGGATTCGCATGACCGGCACATCCGAAGTCCCGATCAACTGTTCTCCGGGAGACTTCTCTCAATGCCTGATCAACATCATCAATAACGCCCGTGACGCGATCATGCAGAAGGGCGTTCCCGGCGGACTGATAGAAATCTCGGTCGGGTTGTCGGGCCAGGGCAGGAACCTGATTCGAATCGCCAATAACGGAGTCCCGATTCCGGACGACATTTTCGAAAGGATCTTCGATCCGTATGTTACCAGCAAGTTCCAGGGGCGAGGTGTCGGTCTGGGGCTGTTCATCGTCCGGCAAACGGTCGAAATAACCATGCATGGCAGCATAACCGCCCACAATACCGAATCAGGATCCGAATTCGTGATGGAGGTGTGATCGATGCCTTCCGACGGGCTCTTGAAAAATCTGACTGTCCTGCTTGTGGAGGATGAAAAACTCCCCCGCGAGTCAATCGGCCGGTTTCTGTCAACGAAATTCGCTGCCGTCCATCTGGCCACCAACGGACTGGAGGGCTTGGACCTCTTCAAACTAAACCATCCGGATGTGGTCATCACTGACCTTGAAATGCCGGCAATGAGCGGCATCGAGATGATCCGGCGCATACGCGGGAGGGGAGACACTCTTCCGATCATAATAACCACCGGCTACGATGACGATCAACATCGTTGCGAGCTGGCCGACCGGGTTTTGATCAAGCCGATCATCTTCAGTACGCTGCTGGATGCGCTGGTGTCATGCGTCAGGCAACGCAGTGGGTCTGGCGGGTAAGCGGCGGTTACCGGCAGGTAATGCGATATTGACACTTACTGCCGGTGATGATACTAGAATCAGCCATGCGAACCATTTCAGAGTCCAATTTCCCGGCTTATATCCGCCGTATTCTGCTTTTCACGAGCATCTGGCTGTTTTCCGGCTGTACCAGCTTCATTCCGCGTGAAAAGCTCCCTTTCCCGTTGACCAACGAAGCCTGTGACGATGCCGTCAAGGTAGTGACGGTGCCGTTGCCGGTGATCGCTTCAAGCCCCAACGAGGGGATCACCGCCGGGGCACTGACCGCGTTTCTGATTCACAACAAACGCGATGAAATCGCTACCCTGCTGGCGCCCCAGGTCAACCACAACAGCAACTTCGGCATTACCGCGTCACTGTACGGGGCCTTTTATCCTGTTCCCAATCGCAACATCGAGTTCAACCTGTCCCAATCCGGCAAGGTCAACCACGCCTATGAACTCCGCGTCAGGGATATCACGCAAATGGATAAAAAGCTGGAGTTGAACGCCTATGTTTTCAAACTGTCCGACGGCTCCTCACGCTTTTTCGGCTTCAATGCCAAGAGCCCGCAGCAGATGGAAACAAATTATGCCAACGATGAATCCGGGTACAGTATTTCGGCTGGATACCAGATCGGCAAATTTTACCAGATCACGATCGGGGACCGTTTTCGCGATGTGGGGATAAAGCCGGGGGCGGTCAAGAAGGTCCCTTACATCAAGGACGTGTTTCCGGAATCGAATGTGCCGGGCAGAAACGGTTTTACCACGCATGCGCCGCGCATATCGTTTTCATACAGCACGCTGAATGATCGCGACACCCCGACCTTCGGCGGTTACGCCCGCTTCACCTTTGAACCGACCATGCAGGCGCTGGGTGGTGCGGCGGATTACAGGCACTACGAGGTGGAGACCAAGGGTTTCATTCCGTTCGACAATGCCCGCTACATCAGTGTCTTCCGGCTGATGTACAACCAGACCCTGGGGGAGAACGTGCCTTTTCTGGAACAGAGTATCCTGGGGGGGGAGACCACGCTGCGCGGCTACGGACGCAACCGCTTCATCGACAACAGCTTCTTCCTCTGCAACCTGGAACAGCGCATCCGCCTCTTCCGCTGGGAGGTGTTCAACGTGACCGCCGACTGGGAAGTCGCGCCCTTTGTTGATCTGGGCGCGGTGATGGAGTCACTGGACAAGGCCAACGGTTCCAATTTCGAGTTCAACCCCGGCATCGGTTTCCGGGCGATCGTACGGCCCAACATCGTGGGCCGGGTCGATATGGGCATCGGAAAGGACGGGCCGGCCATCTTCGTGGGGCTGGGTTACCCATTCTGACCCTTCGACTGCCGCTCAGGGCGGGCCCTCGACATTTCAGCAACTGTTCAACTGCTCAACTGTTCAACTGTTCAACTGTTCAACGTCATCCCCCAACTCTTCCCGCAACTGCCGCATGCGGCACATCCTGGCGTAGATACCGTCCCGCGACAACAGCTGGGCCGGCGTGCCCTGCTCCGCGATCTCCCCTTCCTTGAGCACGATCACGCGATTGCAGTCGCGGAAAGCCGATACCCGCTGTGAAACGATCAGTACCGTCCGGCCGCTGTAAAAGCGCCCCAGCTCGTTGAGGATCTCCTCTTCGCGGCCGGCATCCACCGCCGAAAGCGGGTCATCCAAGAGCAGCAGCGGCGGATTGCCGGCAACCGCCCTGGCGATGGCCAGCCGCTGGCGCTGTCCCCCTGAAAGTGTCACACCCTTTTCACCGACCTGTGTTTCAAAGCGATTCGGGAAACTTGCCACATCCTCCAGAAAACCGGCCTGGCCGGCGATCTTCTCCAGAAGCTCCCGGTCATGCCCCCCCTTCATGCCGTAAGAGATGTTTTCCGCGATCGTGCGGGAAAACAGGAAGGCCTCCTGCGGCACGAAGCCGATCAGCTGCCGCAGGCCGGCAACCGACAACGAGTTGATATCCTTTCCATCGACGAACAGCATTCCGTCGGCAACCGGCAGCAGCCTCGGCACCAGCCGCAGCAGGGTCGTCTTGCCGCTGCCCACTTCTCCGGTGATACCCACGGTCTCCCCGGCCCGGATCTGCAACGAAACTCCCTTGAGTATCTGTCTGTCGCCATAGCTGAAAGAGAGATTCCGGAACTCGATTCCCGAGCGCAGGGGTTCAACCGGCTCCGCATCGGGACAGTCGGCCACGGCCGCTTCGGCTTCCAGTATGCCGCTCAGGCGGGACATGGATGCCGCTCCCCGCTGGGCCAGCGTCATCAGCCATCCCATCACCGCGGTCGGCCAGACCAGCATGGCCAGATAGCCGCTGAAGGCAACATAGTCTCCCAAAGTTATCGCCCCGCCGATGACAAGCCTGCCCCCCATGAACAGGACAATCAGGGTTCCCGCTCCGGTGGCAGCCGCCATGATCGGGATCACCAGGCCACGCAGACGCGCCAGCCTCAGGTTATGCTTCAGGTATCGATCGGCGGTTTTGCCGAACTCCCCCTGAAAGTGTTCCTCGCGGCAGTAGGATTTGATCAGCCGGACCGCCGAGACCGTCTCCTCGGCCTGACTCGAAAGCCGTGCCAGCTCTTCCTGGGACTGCAGCGAACGGCGGAACAAGTGGTGGCTGACCTTCTTGACGCTCAGCACCATCAGTGGAAACGGCAGTATCGCCCAGAGAGTCAGCCAGGGGTGGATGCGCAGCATCATCGTCACCGTGGCGCTGTAGATGATCACGGTGTTGATCGCGCTCATCGCTCCGAAACCGGCCAGCATGCGCACGTTGGTCAGATCGTTGGAAAAGCGGGACAGGATGTCTCCGCTGCGACTGGAAGAGAAATAGCCCAGGTCGAGCTGCATCAAGCGCCGGAAGAGGTCTTCCCGGATGCGGAATTCGATTATGCGGGCGGCGTTCAGTATCAGGGTACGGGAAAAGATGCGGGTTACACAGTGCAGTACGGCCAGCAGCGCAATTATCAGCGCGCAGGCCGCCGGAGTCAGCCTGGCGCTTGACGGATGCTGCAGGGCTTCGACCGCCAGCTTCATAAACCAGGGAATCAGCAGCGCGAAGGCGTTGGTCAACAGCAGGAAGGCCGCTCCGGCGGCGAAACGGCCGGGGAGCGCGGCCAGGTAGGGAATTAGTCGGGAAAGGTCTTTGATGGCTTTATCCTGCCCCCGGGCGGGGATTTAAGCGTTTGTCAAACCGGCCCCGGATCAGAGATCATCAAGGGCCGGCTAATGGTTGTAAGTGTCTCGGGTCGATTTGTTTCAGGCCGGTACCACCGCGATCCGGTCGGCGGGCCGCACCACCCCTCCGTTGATAACCCTGGCAAAAATGCCCTCCTTGGGCATCACGCAATCGCCGGCCTGGTAGTAGATAGCGCAGCGGGTGTGGCACTCCTTGCCGATCTGGGTCACCTCCAGCAGCGCCGGGCCAACCTGCAGGCGTGTGCCGATCGGCAGCGACACCAGATCAATGCCCTTGGTGGTGATGTTTTCGGCGAAGTCGCCCGCATTCACATCCAGCCCCAGTTTGCGCATCTTGTCGATGCTTTCGGCGGCCAGCAGGCTGACCTGCCGGTGCCAATCTCCGGCGTGGCCGTCTCCGACGATGCCGTGATTCTCGCGCAATTCCACCGACTCGACCGGTTTCTTGCGTTCCCCTTTATTCTCGCTGATGCAGACAGCTTCCACGGTTGCCATTTTAAGTTATCCTCCCACCTGTGACATTGCAAAATTTTGGTGCGCGTATCCGTCGCAGGAGATGCCGTGACGCTCCGGCTTGGTCATGACGATCTCTCTCAGGGTTTTCTGCAGCTGTTCCAGGTCCGGCGGACGCAGGAAGGGGACCAGGTCGGTTTTCTGGTCAGAGAAAAGACACCCCTTGGCCTGTCCGGTGGATGTGACACGGATGCGGTTGCATTCGTTGCAGAAGTGGCCGGATACCGCGGTGATGATGCCGATGCTGCCCTTCGCGCCGGGGATGCGGAAGTCGCGTGACGGTCCGGCGTATTTGCCCTTGTCAACCTGTTCCAGTGTGTAGCGATCGGCGATACGCTGCAGGATTTCATTGCCGGAAATACAGTAACGCTGCCAGCCCTCTTCCTTGATAGCGGGCATATACTCGATGAAGCGGATTGAATTTCTCTTTGCCAGGGTCATTTCGGCAAAATCCAGAATCTCGGCATCGTTGACACCGCGCATGATCACCACATTGACCTTGGGGGGCGGAAAACCTGCCCGCTCGGCGGCATCCAGCCCGTCCAGAACGCGCTTCAGATCACCTCCGCGGGTTATGTCGCTGAAAATTTTGGGATCAAGGGAATCGAGGCTGACATTCAGGCGCTGCACCCCGGCCCGGTACAGGTCGGCGGCCATGTCGGCCAGCAGCAGACCGTTGGTGGTCAGGGCCAGGTGCCGCAGGCCGGGAATCCGGGCCAGTCTTTCCAGGAAGCCGACGATCCCGGCCCTTACCAGCGGTTCGCCTCCGGTGATACGGATCTTCTCGATCCCTAATCCGACCGCAGCCTCGGCGATCAGTTGCAGCTCCTCATAGGAAAGTACCGCCTCATGCTTCTTTTTGACGATGCCTTCCTTGGGCATGCAGTAGAAACAGCGCATGTTGCAGCGATCGGTCACCGAAAGCCGCAGGTAATTTATGTTTCTTCCCAGGGAATCAGACAGTTGCATGAATGATGGCCTTCTCCACGAAATCGGCCACCTGGGCCGGATTGTTCAGGTCCAGCACCGGCACGTCCAGCTGCAGCGGCTCATCGCTGGCAACCGCCAGCAGTGAAGGATCGTTCTCCTCGCCCCGACAGAGCAGCGTGGCGCTCCGTTCCCGGCGGTGAACCTCGATCTTGGGCAGACCGCTCTTCTTGAACCCTTCGGTCAGGATCAGGTCCACGTCACCGAAATAGGTGGCTATCAGCTCCTCGATCGGCGGCGATTCGGCATGTTTTTTTACCACGGCCAGCTTTTCCGGCGAAGAGATCAGCATTGTATCGGCCCCGGCGGCCGTCAGGCGGTGGCTGTCCTTGCCGGGATGGTCGATGTCGAAGCGGTGGGCGTCATGCTTGATGACCCCGATCCGGTAACCGCGCAGTTTGAGTTCGGCGATCACTTTTTCCAGCAGAGTGGTCTTGCCGGTTCCTGATTTGGCGACAAATGAAACGGCTTTGGCGATCATGTGTACCTCGCGAAACGTAATTGATGCTCTTTTAATGTAGCCCAAAGCGGGATTGCTTGCAAAGAAAAAGGAGGGTGGAGCTAGTTTAGGGGCGCTGTTGCGGGTGGTCTATTGATTCAGTATCGATTTGACTTTCTTGGCAAAGTCGTGGATGGCAAACGGTTTCTGGATAAAGTTGATCCCTTCGATCAATATGCCGTGGTGCACGATTACGTTGTTGGTATAACCGGACATGTACAGAGTTTTGAGCCCCGGGTATTTTTTCTGCAGACAATCGTTAAGCTCCGATCCGGTCATTCCCGGCATGACCACATCGGTGATCAGCATTTCAATCGAAATTCCTTCCACCAACTGTAGCGCCATCGCGGGCGTTGCGGCCACGATAACCTCGAATCCCAGCTCTTTCAGCAGTTCGTGGGCAAGTTCCCTTGCCATCTGGTTGTCTTCTACCAGCAGGATGGTGCGCTTCTCGCCGCTGAATGCCTCCTGCTTGCTGATTCCCAGCATGTCAATGTCCGGCATCTCATCCACTACCGGGAAGTAGCACTTGAAGGTCGTGCCACGGCCCGGCTCACTGTAGACCCAGATGTTTCCGCCATGCTGCTTGACCAGTCCGTACACGGTGGCAAGGCCCAGCCCGGTTCCCTGCCCGACCGCTTTCGTGGTAAAGAACGGCTCGAAAATCTTGCCGAGCGTATCACTGTCCATACCGCAGCCATTGTCGGTCACTGCCAGCATCAGATGAGGACCGGCAATTGTTTCCCCATGTTGGCGGCAGTACTCGTCATCCAGCAGCACTTGAGCCGTTTCGATTGTAATCACTCCGTTACCATTGATCGCATCCTGGGCATTGACCGCCAGATTCATGATCACCTGTTCGATCTGGTGTGCATCGGCGCGGATACCGTGACTCTCCCGGCAAAGCTCGAGCCTGATATCGATGTTCTCGCGGATGGTGCTCCTGAGCATTTCCGAAAATGCCCGGATCACCTGGTTGAGGTCGATAACCTTCATTTCGAGGATCTGCTTGCGGCTGAAACTCAACAGCTGCTGCACCAGAACCCTGGCCTTGTCGGCAGCCTTAAGTATGTAATCCACCCTGGTGCTGGCCGGATCGTTTCCCTGCACATTCATCTTCAGGAGTTCGGCATATCCGATGATCGGCGTCAGCAGGTTGTTGAAATCGTGAGCCACGCCACCAGCCAACCGGCCAACGGACTCGATTTTCTGGGCATGCAGCAACTGCTGCTCCAACTGCTTGCGCTGGCTGATGTCGATGAATGTGACAACTGTCCCGGCGATCGAGCCATCCTTGACGATCGGGTGGGCCCAAAACTCCACCGGGAAGCTGACGCCGTCCGAACGCCAGAAAACATCCTCCGCCTCGTAGATCAACTTTCCTTCCCGATGGGCCGAATGGATCTTGCATTCCTGCTCGGGGCAGGGTGTGCCGTCGCCGAGAGTATGGTGAATCAGTCGATGAATTTCCGTTCCCAGGAGCTGCTCTTCAGAATCAAATCCCAGCATGGCGAGGACGGACGGGTTGCAGAAGGTGCAGCGGCCGGACGTGTCCAGGCCGAAAATGCCCTCCGCGGTTGAGCTTAAAAGCAGGCGGATGTGCTCATCCCTGGCACGGACCTCCTGCTCGGCCCTGATCCGCTCGTTAAGTTCGAGTTCCAGGGCTGCGGTTTTCTCGTGCAGATGGCGGAAGGCTGAGTTTACCTCGTTGCCGATGAAGTCCAGTTCGGTCACGCCGGTTGCTTCGACCTGTTCACCCCTGCCGATAGCGGAAACCATCCTGGCCACCGGCCGATTGAGATTCCTTTTCAGAATCCAGTAAATACCAACGCTCATCAGCAGGCAGCCGATTGCCATGAAGGGGGTCAGCAATCCGATTTTGCTACGTGTCATCAGACCCTGTGCCGGCGTGACAACCGTGATTACCTTCCAGCCCCAGAGCGGGAATATTTCCGTGTGACAGTCGTAACGGGTATCGGAGTATCTGATCGTGAAATAACCTGGGACACAATGGTCTGCTATGGCCCTGGTCAGGGGCGCTGGAAGAGTGCTGTTGAGAATGGATCCGTCTGAAACGGCAATGATGCCTTGATGTCCCATGCGTGACCAGGAGAGTGTCAGTGCCTCGCGGGTGCTTTTGCGCATCGCTTCGGATACGACCTCGTTATCCATCAGTGCGGATGAAGTAAGCTCCGAGGATTTCGAGGCCAGGATTTCCGAAGCCTCGTTTCCGGCGGCGGTGGCAATGAAGCGGGAATAATCGTCCTGGACAATATTGGTAATCCTGTCGATTACAACCAGCAGAAAGACAAATACGCCCACCACAATGAAAAAACTTGGGACAACAACCTGAAAACCGAGGCTCTTCCGGTCAATTTTCATGCTGTATTTCCCTGAATATTGTCAAGATCTTCATCACTGAGGGGAGATATTCCTTATCGGGGCGCATGAATCCGTGTTTGATCTCATCATCCCAGTTTTTTACAGTTTTGGCGTCTTTGCTGTTATTAAGCGGCTTAATACGCACAAGCGCCGAAACCAGGTGTTGTCGGACAGAAGCGGGCAGCGAGGAAGAGGCGCTGAGGGCAAAGTTGGGGAGCGGCGGTGAGGTTGCCACTACGCTGAGGCCTTTCTTGCTGAATCTGGCGGCAAGGTTCTCTTTTACTCCGGCCGCCTTGACGTCTCCCGACATTAGCGCGGTAATGATCCGGTCCTGGCTCTCCAGATACACCGGACGGACATCCGGCATACCCACTCCGGCATCACCCAGCATCTTGGCCGGCAGGATATGTGCGGCGGTTGAACCCTTCAGAAATCCGAACTCCTTGTTTTTCAGGCTGCTCAACGATTTGACTGTGGGGTCGTTTGTCAGAATCACCGAGTGATAGCTGGGCTTTCCATCATTGCCGAGAGCGACAAGCAGCGGCTTGACACCGCATTTCGCATTTACCCTGCCAAGAGGAACCGGTCCCAGCAGGGCCAGCGAAAGTTTGCCGCTGCAGATGTCGTTGATCAGAGCCTCGTGGTTCTGGTAAAGCTTCAGTTCCCACGTATCGCCGGTGGTTTTATTGAGATAATCGATGAAGGGAGAATATAAAGTCCAAATCTTTTCCGGGGTGTAAAACGGGATTACCGCGAAGGTATAGTGCGTGGAGGCGGCTGCGGAGACGCTGCTCAACAGTAACAGAACAAGGCAGAGCTGGATAACTGCAGCTGGTACTTTTACCGCGGACATGGGCATGACCTCTGTACGTACATCGGTAACGCGATGACTACATAAAGTTTTTGATATATATCACATGAGCTTTAATTATTACAGTGATTTCTGCCAATTGCTGCGTAACAAAAATCTCCGGCAGCGGTTGTGCAGGAAAACAGGAAAAATTGACCTGTGTCATGTATGCTGCGGTAAAAACGGGGCATGATCACAACCATGGATACGCTTACAAAGCACCAGAAAAAAGATGTCCGGCTGATCGGCAAATTTGTCGAGATCTACTGCGCCGGGAGGCACGGCTCTTTGGAGCGTTCGCCCTTTACCCTGCCCGGAAGCTTGGGGCAACGTAACCTCTGCCGCGAATGTGCTGCTTTCATGGCGTACGCCGTCAGCAAGAGGATCAAATGTCCTCTGGAGGCGGAGAAGCCCAGCTGCAAGCATTGCCGCATCCACTGTTACGCAGCGGAACAGCGCGAAAAGGTGCGCGAGATCATGGGCTACTCCGGCCGCAGGCTGATGATGCGTGGGCGGTTGGATTATGTATGGCATTATTTTTTCTAGGGAAACAGAATAAACTACAAAAAAGGGAGATACGCGGATGCTTAGAAAAGTTGTTAAAATAGACCAGGAAAAATGTGACGGCTGCGGATTGTGTGTTCCATCCTGCGCCGAGGGCGCCATCAAGATGATCAACGGCAAAGCGGTTCTTTCGGCCGATAACCTCTGCGACGGTTTGGGTGCCTGTCTGGGGGAATGCCCAAGGGACGCGATCACGATCGAGGAGCGCGAGGCCGATGAGTTCGATGAGGCCGAGGTGGAAAAGCATCTGGCGGCCCAGGGCAAGCCCGTTCCGGCACACCAGCCAGCCGCGCCGGTTCATCAGCACACCGGCGGCTGCCCCGGTTCACGCGCCATGAGTTTTGCCCCGGCGCCGCCGGCGGTTGAATCCGCTCCCTCAGGCAGCAGGCAGAGCCAGCTGGCCCAGTGGCCAGTCCAACTGCACCTGGTTTCCACCACGGCGCCCTATTTCCAGGGGGCCGACCTGCTGATAACCGCCGACTGCGTGCCGGTGGCCTACGCCAGCTACCACGAGGACTTCCTCAAGGGGAAGGCGGTGGTGATGGGCTGCCCCAAGCTGGATGACAACAACTTCTACACCCAGAAGCTGACCGAACTGTTCAGCAGGTCGGAAGTCAGGAGCATCACGGTCCTGAAGATGGAAGTGCCCTGCTGCGGAGGCATCGCGGTAGCGGCCCGTCAGGCGCTGGCCGCCAGCGGCAAGCAGATCCCCTACCGGGAAGTGACCATCGGCATAAAGGGCGAGATCAAGGGGTAAAGCCCCGACGCAGCATCTCATAAGCAGCACAGATCACCCCGTTCCCGCCCGCAGTGGTGGAACGGGGTGATCTGTTTTGGGTCCACGACTCCCGGCATTGCCACCAGTATTGCCCAGTCAATCCGGCTGTTGATCGTTCACATCAGCTCTGTAAAACCCCTTCCTTTACTCCACCTAACCATGTTATATAAATGCAATTTTTAACAATTCTGCAAAATGTAAAAACCGGTGACTAATGAACAGGCCGAGCTATTTCAATTACATCGTCAGTAAGCTCTCTGCCCTTGCGACAGAAATCGAGCTGCACGGTAAACTGAATTTCCTCGACCTGCACCTCCAGTCCGAAAACTACTACCTGTTTTTCTTCAATGATTCTCAAGGGCAAACTGCCGGAATAGTTGAATCGGGAAGAGTTTTTTGTGGTTAAACTGTCGCAGGGGGATGGATAAGAGGATATCATGACTACCATCAATGACACTATTATCAACCAGATGACGGAATGTATCGTCAAGGAAGTCAATCCCGTGCGGATTATCCTGTTTGGCTCGTCGGCACGTGGCCAAGCTCAAGAAGGTTCAGATGTTGATCTGCTGGTTATCGAAGACGCTCCGTTTGGCGAAGGACGAAGCCGTTTCCGCGAGACGGGCCGTATCAACCGGGCGCTGGCCGGTTTTGGCGTTGCCAAGGATATCCTGGTCTATTCGATTGACGAGGTTGAACGTTGGCGCAACTCCCTGAACCATGTAATTTCCCATGCATTGCGCGAAGGAAAGGATTTGTATGTCCGACCTTGACCATTTTTGCCGTTCATTTCAGATATGACGATGCAGGAGACGATTGCGGTTTTCCGGAGCGGGAAGAGATTCATGGAAAGGTTGCCGGGCTTGTTTCTCGTGTTGAGCAGGTATTGAGTTGAAAAATCATTCAGTTTGTAGCGTCGATTTTGAAGGATAAGTTGTTTAGAGTTGGGGGATTGAGTGAGGTTTACGGAATCCGCACATATTATGGATTATCAGAAACAAAAGCAACAAAGCAAGCCTGACCCCGCAGGGGGTTCAAAGCTATTCCTGATGGGTGCTACCACCGGCAGTTCGTGCTCGGCCAGTTCAAAGCAGAAGCGGTGTTCTTCCAGGATTTGCTCGTTGCTCCAGCGCTCCGGGCGATAGAACTTACTGATGAGAGGACTCCCGTCTTCGATCCCGATCTGGTAGACCCGATTCTCATAGCTGTTAAGAACCAGATTGCGGCAATCACAGTAAAAACCCTGGCTTTCCACTGCGTCGATAATGAAGTTGGGGGTAAGTGCTTGAAACGGATGTGAACTCTTGGTCATATATATTTCTCCAGTAATTAAGGCCGCTTTATCATAGCATCAATAGGTACCGGAGCAAAGGAGAAGCGCGATAAGTGTTTGCGAATTTCAAGCCGTCAAAGAGAGAACGGCCAACCGTCTCACTCGACTTTATCGCAATAGTCGAAAGCTTACCACGTCTGAGTGGCTGACTCGATGGTAACGACCATCGTGGCACGAAGCCATTCAAATTTTGCCTTGAGAACATCAAAATCCGGACCAGAGGTTACAAACTGTGCCTTACCCTTGATCAAAAAGCCAGCCCCCGGTCCATAGAGACCTTTGACCTTGCTGCTCTTAATACTTCCGGGTTGAACGCAATATTCGCCTCGGTTCGATTCATATAGCCTGCAGGAATCAACAGCCGGCCATCTTCGGTGGTTCGCAAATAATTATTCCACGTATTAACCATATGCTGTAGGTTTGACACTCTACTCTTTCCCTAATCGGCAAAATCTGTCCACGCGCAGCCAAATTTTTGCTTCGATTTCCTAAATCCGACAGCGTATTAGCACGGTCGCCGACGGTTCCGCGTCGCGTCACCTCGTCCGTTTTGCAATTTTGCTGTCCGGAAAAAAAGGTTGCTTCCGATATGGAAATATTGCATAGTGGAAACATGAACGACACGATAAAGAAAAATATCGATGCCAAGACGGAAAGGCAGGCCCGGGAACTCATGTTGCGGATGGCGAGGATTATCGAATCCATCATCATTCCGGGCAAGCACCCGCTCCCGGATCTGGCGGTTACTCCGCGCGAGATCAATGTGATGCTTCTACTCGGTGACAAGGGCGAAACGACCATGACGGAGTTGGCAGCGGCTATCGATGCCCCCCTCAGCACCGTTACCAGGATCGCCGACAAACTTGAACGCAAAGGGCTGATTCTACGGTCGCGATCCGATCGAGACCGTAGAATTGTCGTCGTTGCCGCCAGCGAGAAAGGGCAGATGCTGCACAACTCAATGCGGGAGCACCAACTTGCCGTGAGTCATAAGATGCTTGAACTGCTAGGTCACGACGAGCGGGAGGTTTTTCTGGGATTGATGGCTAAGATGGCAAACGGTTTAGGCGAAGTGAACAGGTAATTTTTTTTGCCAATTATTTCCACTTTGCAATATTTGAGGTTTGGAATGAAAATTACGCATATAAAGAAACTACTTTTCGGCCCGCTGATCATATCGACGGCTCTAGGCCTCACCGCGTGCGCAACGGTTGGCCAGGACTACCATCGGCCTGACCTACAGGTGCCGGCCAGTTGGCAGGCTCCCCAAACCGGCAAGCTCACCGACCTGACCTGCTGGTGGACGACCTTCAATGACGCCACTCTCGACTCGTTCCTCGATGCAACGCAGAAGGATAACCCGACCCTTGCCAAGGCTGCGGCAGCCATCGACAAGGCCCGGGCAAACCGGGCGTCCGTTGAGGCCGGGTTTCTGCCGCAGGTGAACGCGTCTGCCGCCGCCGGCTGGTCCGGATCGCTGAAAAACGGCACCGGCACCAGCCGGATCGCAAACGGCGGTCTGGATTCCTCGTGGGAAATCGATCTGTTCGGGAAGAACCGCCGCTCCGCCGAATCGGCCGGTGCACTGGCACAGGCCCGCGAGGCCGACTGGCACGATGCGCGGGTCTCTCTGGCCGCCGAGGTAGCCGGCACCTATATCGACTACCGCGCATGCCGGCAGAAAGAGAAGTACTACAGTGAGCAGGCCGACTCCCAGGCTAATACCAGCAATCTGACGCAGCTCTCCGCCACGGCGGGGTTCACGGCACCGGCCGATGCGCGCCTGGCCGAAGCCTCGGCCGCCAGCACCCGCTCCACCGCCCTGGCGCAGAAGACCGAATGCGAGGTACTCGTAAAGTCCCTGGTGGCGCTCACCGGGATGGACGAACCGTCGGTGCGCCGGCAACTCGGTCAAGGGACAATGGGCCTGCCGCAGCCGGAGTCGCTGGCGGTCTCCTCGGTCCCGGCGGATCTCGTGCGGCAACGCCCCGATATCGTTTCCGTCGAGCGGACCCTGGCCTCCACCAGCGCGCAGATCGGCGTTGCCGAGGCGGGCCGCTACCCCAGCTTTTCGTTAAGCGGCTCCATCTCCCTTTCGGCCAGCAGCGCTTCCCCCATGACGGCACCTTGGTCCTTCGGGCCGACGCTGAGCCTGCCGCTGTTCACCGGCGGCAGGACCGAGGCCGGCATCAAGAGCGCCAGGGCGGACTACGACTCGGCGCTGGCAGACTACAAGCAGGTGGTGCGCACCGCCGTGAAGGAAGTGGAACAGTCGTTGGTGCGGCTCGACAGCATGGCCAAGCGCGAACAGGAGGCCGGGAAGAGCGCCGAAGGATACCGGGCCTACCTGATGGCCACCGAACAGAACTGGCGCGTTGGCGGCGCCAGCATGCTCGACCTGGAAACAGCGCGCCGTTCTACCATCAGCGCCGACATCAGTTTACTGGAGTTGCAGCAGAGCCGTCTGCAGTACTGGATCGCCCTCTACAAGGCGATGGGTGGCGGCTGGAAAGGACAAAACGGAGGAACAAAATGAAACCTGCAACAAAAAAAATCGTTATCTGCACCGTCATGGTGCTTGTTGTCGCCAGTGTCGTCACCGGTTTGAAGCAGAGTGCGGCCCGGACCGAGCCACGGCCGAAGGCCGCCAAGGCAGCCCTCAGCGTGACCACAACTCGGCCTGTACAGAAACAGTGGCCGGTACAGCTCCCCGCCAGCGGCAGTATCGTGGCATGGCAGGAAGCGGTCATCAGTGCGGAAACCGGCGGCTTGCGCATTACCGCACTCCATGCCGATGTCGGCAGCCGGGTAAAACGGGGCCAAGTGCTGGCTGAACTGGCCCGGGCTTCGGTCCAGGCAGAGGTGCGACGCTATGAGGCGGCACTTGCTTCGGCGAGAGCATCTCTTGCCAAGGCCAAAGCCGATGCCGACCGGGCCCGCCAGGTACTGGGGAGCGGCGCCTTATCCGAGCAGCAGATCAATGCGTACCTGGCTGAGGAAAAGACTGCCCAGGCCAACGTGGATCTGGCCGAGGCCCAACTTGCCGTGCAGCAGGTGACCCTGTCGCAGACCCGGATTGTGTCCGTGGACGACGGCATTGTCACATCGCGTAGCGCAGTGCTGGGGCAGGTGGTGGCTTCCGGCGCCGAACTGTTCCGGTTGCAGCGGCAAGGGAGGCTGGAGTGGCAAGCGGAGGTCGATGCCAAACAGCTGGGCGTGGTCAAGGCGGGTGCCAAGTGCGAGGTAACGCTCTCGTCCGGTCGTGTTTTGTCGGGGACGGTACGGCTCGCCGCGCCGACACTGTCAACCACCACGAGCCGCGCCAATGTCTTTGTCAGTTTAGCCGACGACAGTGGCACCAAGGCCGGCATGTTCGCCAACGGCCACATCAAGGCCGGAGAGCAGCCGGTACTGGCCGTGCCGGAATCCGCCCTGGTGCTGCGGGATGGCCGCAGCTACCTGTTTGAAGTCGGTGCGGACAACAAGGTGGTTCGTCGCCTGGTTACGGCGGGAATGCACCGCGAGGGGCTGGTGGCGATTGCCGGTCTGTCCGGCGAGTCCCGGATCGTCACCTCCGGCGGCTCCTTCCTTGCCGATGGCGATCTCGTCACCATGGTCAAGGAGTAACGCTACCATGTCACATTTCATAACTCCCCCTATCCCCCTCTTATCTTAAGAGGGGGGACCTGCTCAGCAACTTCGGTGGTGTTTTCAACGTCGCAGCATCCAAGCGTACCTCCCCTTAAGCTAAGGGGAGGACAGGAGGGGTTATGGCCGGGTCTCCGGAATCTGACAAAGTAGAAGAAAAGGAGTAATTCATGAACTTTTCCGCTTGGTCCATACGCAACCCGGTGCCGTCCCTGCTGCTGTTCCTGCTGCTGACCGTATTCGGCATCTTCGGCCTGCATAAAATGGGGATCCAGAATTTCCCGGACATGGACCTCCCCACGATCCAGATCATGGCCAGTCTGGAAGGGGCCGCCCCGGCGCAACTGGAAACCGAGGTTGCCCGCAAGATCGAGGATAAGCTCGCCTCGCTGACCAAGCTTGATCATATCACGACCACCATCACCGATGGCTCGGTCTCCATCAGCGTCTCCTTCGAAATCGACAAGAACACCGAGGAGGCGCTCAACGAGGTCCGCAACGCGGTGGACTCGGCCAAGGCCAACCTGCCGGCGAGCATGAACAGCCCGACGGTTTCCAAGGTGACCTCCGCCGGTGGCACACTTCTCACCTATACGGTCGAGGCGGGTAATATGGGCGAGGAGGAGCTCTCCTGGTTCGTCGACAATGACGTCGCCAAAAATCTGATGTCCGTGAAGGGGGTCTCATCCGTCTCACGGGTCGGCGGCGTGGACCGCGAGCTCCAGGTAGATCTTGATACCGCGCAGATGGCTGGTATGGGGGTGACGCTGTCCGATGTCTCCAGCCAGCTCCGTGCGATGCAGCAGGATTCCTCCGGCGGCCGGGGCGAAGTGGGGAACACTGTCCAGTCGTTTCGAACCTTGGGGGCGGTGCATTCCGCCAATGAAGTGGCGGCGCTGACCATTCCACTGACGGACGGCCGTCGGGTCAGGCTGGACCAGGTCGCCAGGATCTCCGACAACCATGCCGAGCGGAGCACCCTGGCCTACGTCGACGGCAAACCGGTCATCGGTTTCCAGATCACACGGTCGAAGGGGTTTTCCGATGTGAGCGTCGCCGATGACGTGCACGAGGCCGTGACAAAGTTTTCCTCCGCTCACCCGGAGGTTCGGATACGGGAAATCAGCAATACGGTAGACCCGATCAAGGAAAACTATAAAGGATCGATGTACCTGCTCCTGGAAGGGGCACTGCTGGCCGTGGTGGTGGTTTGGCTCTTCCTGCGGGACTGGCGAG
>Ga0209417_1002315_pt1 | contig 29872 bp, 16 predicted proteins | sample RifGroF2_FD_184002 | JGI IMG/M metagenome (GOLD analysis project Ga0209417, IMG submission 184002) | Groundwater microbial communities from Rifle, Colorado, USA - Groundwater F2 (SPAdes) (version 2) | ecosystem: Environmental > Aquatic > Deep subsurface > Groundwater | place: Rifle, Colorado... | reverse complement strand
TAATTTGTTTTTCAGGAAATGAACTAGTTTGGCATGATTTTTCAATTTTTTCCTGGTCCTTGGATAATTCTTTTAGCTTTGTCATTGTGTATACTTTTTATTAAACATGTTCAAATATACATAATAATCAGCTAATTACAAAGTAATTGGCTGATTATTTTCCTTAACTAATTGACATTGACCGGCCAGGCAGGTAACTTTAGTTCACTTTTCACTTTAAACTTGAGTCCACTCCGAAAAGTCAAATACCCCTACCTGCCAACCTCAGGCTGGAATCCCCTAAAGGGGACTTTAGATAGTTCATTGATTTTCAACGAATCCCCCTTTAGGGGTCAGGGGTAAATGAGTTGAAAATCAATGAACACATACTTTTCGGAGTGAGCTTAAACTTTAATATTCAACCTTCCCCCACTTTCCCATTAAAAATCACCGTCTGTCTCCTGATGGATTCTTCATGCATCAGGCTGAGGAGTTCTTTCAGGAAAGTTTCTTCCAAACCCATGTGTGTGCCAATGGCCAGACGGTCTTCGATGATGCCGGCCCAGCGTTTCATCTGTAGGATGGTGATGTCGTTCTTGTTTTTGTATTCACCAATTTCATCGATGATTTCCATGCGCTTGGCCAGGATTTGCAACAACTCGCCATCCAGCTTGTCGATTTCGGTACGTAGCTCTTCCAGTTTGTTTTCAAAATCAATATTGCCGCGCTTTTCGCGGATCACCAACTTGTTGATCATTTCCTGCAAGGCTTTGGGTGTGATTTGCTGGGCTGCATCCGTCAGGGCCTTGTCGGGATCGAAATGGCTTTCGATGATCAGTCCGTCCATTTCGAGGTCGAGGGCTTTTTGGGCAATGGATTCCAAAAGATCGCGCCGGCCACAGATATGGCTTGGATCGACGATAATGGGTAAATCAGGAACCAGACGTTTGAGTTCGATGGGGATTTCCCACATGGGAGCGTTGCGGTAGATGGATTTTTCAAAATAATGAAATCCACGGTGGATGGCAATCATCTTGCGGATTCCCATGGCATGGATACGCTCAATGGCGCCCAGCCATAGTTTCAGGTCGGGTGAAATGGGGTTTTTTACCATCACGGGAATGTCTACACCACGCAAGGCATCGGCAATGGCCTGCACCGAGAATGGATTGGCCACCGTTCGTGCTCCCAGCCAAAGGATATCGACTCCGTGCTTTAATGCCTGTTCCACATGTGAAGCATCAGCCACCTCCACGGTTGTTTTCAGTCCGGTTTCCTCTTTTACACGGGTCAGCCATGGAAGGCCTTTTTCGCCCACACCACTAAATTCGCCCGGACGTGTTCTCGGTTTCCATAAGCCGGCCCTAAACACCATTACTTGTGGTATTTCTGCAATTCTCCGGGCCGTTTCCATCACCTGAAACTCACTTTCGGCACTGCATGGACCGGCTATCACCAACGGCTTTCCACCGGTGTTGAGCCACTCATCCAGCGGGGTAATTTGTAAATCGGTACTCATGGGGCAAAAGTAGCATTTTATTTTGCGGTCCGGATTACCCGATATCCGTCTCGTATTAAAAATGCCCTGGTTTGAAATTAAACTATTTAAGCAATGATCAACACTACAGCAAAATAGATGCCTAAAACAATCTATTTTTCTTTGCAATACTTCTAAAGTTAATTATTTCCATATCACTAACGTTTCCAATATCTTCTCCGTCATAGATCAATAAATTATTGATATTTCTTTGAGGATAAATATCTTTTAAATAATGTAAGCCTTTCAGGAATTCCTTGTTGAAGGTTTGCGAAGATTTTATTTCAATTCCCTGTATTTCATTGCCATGAGGAATGATCAGGTCAACTTCATTGCCATGGTTATCGCGAAAAAAATAATATCTTGCATCCAATCCCCGGTTATACCTTTTTTTATAAAATTCGGCAATCACCATGTTTTCAAAAATATTACCCCGCAACGGATCGCGCGACAATTGGTTTTTATTCTCAATACCAAGGATATACGAAAGAAGTCCTGTGTCGTAAAAGTATACTTTGGGCGATTTTATGAGACGTTTGTTGATGTTATCGTACCATGGCGGCAAAAGAAAAATGATATAAGAAGCTTCAAGAATGGAAATCCACGATTTGATGGTATGCACCGACACTCCCGTTTCGTTTGCAAGGGCAGAGGCATTAAATATCTGACCAACCCTTCCGGCACAAAGTCTGACAAACTTTTTAAAATCTGAAAGATTTTTGATATTGATCATACTTCGCAGATCACGCTCAAGGTAGGTCTCGTAATAGTTTTGATAGGTGCGGTAGGGTTCGAACCGATTAGCGACAACAGCAGGGTAGTACCCATTCAGTATCAAATCATCAGTTAGTGTGGTTGGTAGTTTGTCTTCCACCTCCGATAGGCTAAAAGGCAGTAGCTTAAATAGTGCGACCCTGCCAGCCAACGATTCTGTCACCTGATTCATGAGCATAAACTGGTTGCTCCCTGTCAGAATAAACATCCCCGGCTGCCTGACTTCATCAACAATTCCCTGGATATACCTGAGCAGTTCAGGCATCCTCTGAATTTCATCAATCACGGCTCCGTTGGTTAACTTATTAAAAAATGACCTTGGATCCTGTTGAATAATGTCGCTAACATCAGGCAACTCAAGGTTAAAATAAGGTTTGTCACCAAAAACATTCCACACCAGGGTGGTTTTGCCTGACTGCCTTGGCCCTGTAACCACGATTACAGGAAATTGCCGGGCAAAAGAAACAATAGCCTTTTCGATTTCTCTTTGAATATACATTTGTACAATATTGAACTACAACTTCATATTTGTACAAAAATAATACTTTTTACGATAGTAATGTTTTTTAATTGATTAACCTGGAATTTCCATCCGCGTTTCACAGTCTCATTAATTTAACAAAATAATTGTCATGAGTTTAGCTTTCATTTTTTACCCCCAATCTTAACCAATCTTCCAAAAATTTCTGTTAAATTTGGAGGAAATTATCAAAAAATGAAAAAGTACTTATTCTCACTGGTCCTGGCTGCCATAATGATGACAGCCTGCCAACAAAACGCTCAAAAGTCAGCGCAAAATGAAAATGACGATGACGTCATCACCCAACAGGACAAAGACCTGCTTGCGCAGGCACAACTCTTCTTTAAACCCCTGCCTGCTGCAGCCGAGAATCCCGACAACATGATTACTGAGGCCAAAGTAAAACTGGGGAAACACCTGTATTTCGACAACAGGCTTTCAAAGGACGGAAATCAAAGCTGCAACACGTGTCATAATTTAGACACCTATGGCGTGGACAACCTGCCCACTTCTCCTGGTGACAATGGAATTTCAGGCACGCGAAACTCGCCAACCACATTTAATGCAGCCTTACGCACAGCCCAGTTTTGGGATGGCCGTCATAAAGATGTGGAGCAACAAGCCGGCGGCCCGGTACTGAACCCGGCAGAAATGGCCATGCCATCGGAAGAAGTTGTCGTACAAAGGCTTTCTGCCATTCCAATGTATCAAAAAATGTTTGCAGAAGCCTATCCAGACGAAGTGACCCCAGTTACCTATACCAATATGCGCCATGCCATCGGCGCTTTCGAACGCACCCTTATCACTCCAACAAAGTTCGATAGCTATCTGAGTGGCGATGTAACCGCCCTGAACACCCAGGAAAGTCAAGGACTAAAACTGTTTATCGATCAGGGTTGTATCGCCTGTCACACAGGGCCTTTGCTTGGAGGAACCATGTTGCAAAAATTTGGTTTGTATGGTGACTACACTCAATATGTGCACCCCACAGTAGCCGATGCAGGTAAATTCAACGAAACCAAAATCGAAGCCGACAAAGACATGTTTTTTGTTCCCGGATTGCGGAATGTTGAAAAAACCTATCCCTATTTCCACAATGGCGGAGTGAGCAATCTGGATGAAGCCATTCAAATCATGGGGAAACTGCAATTGAATAAAGAATTTGAGGATCAACAGGTTGATGATATGGTTGCCTTCTTTACCACGTTGACCGGCGATATTCCTGAAGAGGTAAAGCTGGCCCCGGCAGATATGTAAGTTGCTGCTGGCACAATGAAATCAATTGATCGGCTGTTCATCCCAAATGATTTATTTTGGGATGAACGGCCTGTTTGTTATATAAAAGATCGGACAGCAAAAAAGGTGTTCAACTTTACCCGACTTCAAATGAGCATCCTGTTGATCTGCTTATTTATTATATTTGTCAATATCATTGGCCCGGTTTGTTCCACCGAAATGTAACTCACATGAACTCAGACCATCTTTACCACAGTATAAAACATATAAATTCCATTTTCTTCATTTCTTTATGCACGGCGCTAAGTTCGTATGTCATTTTGTTTTTTATTTCAGGATATTCCTCTTTGTATTTTGCTGCCGATTTTGATATTTTGGCCAGGTTGGGACTGGAAGGGGTGGTGTACCTTACTCCGTTGACCGATGCCAAATGGACTTTTGATGCCCTGGTGACTGTTTTTTTATCCAAACCCGTGGCTTCTTTTTCCATTGGTATGCTGGCACTTCTTTTGCTGATGTTTGTAAATCTGAAATCAACCACAGGACTGTATTTTTTGCTGTGGCTGGCCATTTGGGGATTTAATGGTTCAATAGGCACGTTTATAGATGATGCTATTTTTGGCATGGGCACCTATGCCGTTGCAAAGGCAATGGAGTTCTCCTTTTCCGTGTTGCTGGTCAGCGGCGTATTCTCAGTTTACTTTCTTTATCTGATAGGTGTGATTGTTGGTCGTTTGTATTTTGCCTATTTGTATGATGCTCCCTTTTACGGAAGCAAAAAACGGATATACTGGGTCACCATCACTATTTTACTCCCCTGGATAGTGGTGGTGTTAATAAATTATGCCAACCGGATGCCCGAATTTTCCTGGCCGGAATTCGTAAAGAATATCACGGTCATCATATTGATTCTACCCATGTTTTTAATCAAAGAACAAATGAGACAATCGGTATTATTAAAAAAATGGAAAATGCCCGACTGGATCGACCTGCTATTGGTTATGGGTTTATTGGCAACCACGATTTGGATTGTTTTTTCTTTAACTCATAAAATTGGATAGCATCCTGAATGCTAAATAAATTTAAGTTGGTTCTCAATATTTTTCTACTTTTAGGCCTTCAAAAAATTACTCATCATTCAAAAAAATATGAAACGTCATTTTTTACTCAAAACCATTGTACTTGTTTTCATTTTCATGGTGTCCATTGGTGTGGCTGATGCCAAGAAGAAAGAAGAAACCGTAAAGGATAGCCTGAAAGCATCCACCTTTAGTGGGCTTAAGTGGCGCAGCATCGGACCGGCGTTTTCATCAGGCCGAATTGCAGATTTTGCTGTAAACCCAAACAATTTTAGTGAATATTATGTGGCAGTGGCCAGTGGGCACATCTGGAAAACCACCAATAACGGTACCACTTTTGAACCGGTTTTCGATAATCATGGCATTTATTCCATTGGCTGTATAACCATGGATCCCACCAATACCAACGTGGTTTGGGCCGGAACGGGGGAAAACAACCACCAACGTGCACTGGGTTATGGTAACGGAGTATACAAAACTTTGGACGGGGGAAAATCGTGGAAAAACATGGGATTAAAAGACTCTCGCCAGATTGGCGGTATTTTGATTGATCCCCGCAATTCGTCGGTGGTTTATGTGGCGGCGGAAGGTTCAGCCTGGGGACCCGGCGAAGAACGCGGATTATATAAAACCACCGATGGCGGAAAAACTTGGGAAAAAGTGTTGAACATCAGCGAAAACACAGGAGTCGCCAACATTTGTTTCGAGCCGGGAAATCCTGATGTGATTTATGCCGGAGCCGAACAACGCCGCAGACGGCAGTTTGGTAAAATTGGTGGCGGACCTGAATCCGCTTTTTATAAATCCACCGATGCAGGTAAAACCTGGGACAAACTCACCAATGGAATTCCTGAAGTTGACAAAGGCGGCATGGCCATCGCTGTTTCCCCTGTCAACCCAAACAACGTATACGCGATGTTTGAAGCCTCTAACGACAAAGGAGGTGTTTACCGCTCCACCGACAGGGGAGGATCCTTTTCAAAAGTAAACGATTATTACAGCAGCGGTCAGTATTACAGCGAGTTGTATTGCGATCCCAAAGATGCCGACAAACTCTATTCTGTTGATACCTATACCAAATTTTCAACCGATGATGGAAAAACATGGAGCAACCTGAGCAACAACCAACGCCATGTGGACGACCATGCGCTTTGGATTGATCCTGACAATACAACACATTTCTTTATTGGCGGAGATGGTGGAATCTACGAAAGCTGGGATGGTGGAACCACCTATTTATTCAAAACCAACCTGCCTGTCACTCAGTTCTATCGGGTGAATGCAGATAATACCGAGCCTTTTTACTGGGTTTATGGTGGCACCCAGGACAACAACAGCATGGGAGGTCCCTCGCGGAATACCAACCGGGGAGGCGTAACCAGCGACGAATGGGTGGTGACCCTTGGCGGGGACGGTTTCTGGCAAGCCATCGATCCCAATAACACCAACATCGTTTATTCTGCTTATCAGTATGGAAATATCTACCGGTATGATAAAAAATCCGGAGAACGTCTGAAAATACAGCCTACCCCACGGCAAAACGAGTTAACCTATCGCTGGAATTGGGATGCCCCGTTCATCCTTAGCAAACATGCGCCAACCCGCCTGTATATTGCATCCAACAAGGTTTTTAAAAGCGATGACCGGGGAAATTCCTGGCAGGTGATCAGCGAAGATATTACCCGCAACGAAAACAGGAACCAGTTCCCCGTTATGGGAAAATACTGGCCGGCAGATGCCGTGGCCAAGGACGTTTCTACTTCTCAATGGGGAACCGCGGTAGTACTGGCCGAGTCGCATTTAAAAGCAGGTTTGCTGTTTGTCGGTACCGATGATGGGGTGATTCAGATCAGTGACAATGATGGCAAATCCTGGAATAAATCTACCTCGTTTACCGGTGTACCGGATTATACTCTTGTAAGTGATATTTTTCCTTCAAATTTTAACGAAAACGTCGTTTTTGCATCGTTTAGCAACCTCAAGAGCGACGATTTTAAACCCTATCTGCTAAAAAGCAGTGACAAAGGAGCAACCTGGTTTTCCATCGCAGGCGATTTGCCCAAAGATCAGGTAGTGCATAGCATCGTGCAGGATCCCGTAAATGAAAACCTGTTGTTTGCCGGCACAGAATTGGGTATATATTTTACCCTCGATGGAGGCAACCACTGGATGAAGATGGGTAGCGGTTTACCCGATGTGGCCGTGCGTGACATCACCGTTCAGGAACGTGAAAAGGACCTGGTGATTGCTACTTTTGGACGTGGTTTATATATTCTGGATGATTATTCCGCTTTACGCGAAATTGATCAGCAAAAGCTCGATACCAATGATGCCTTGTTTTTCCCGGTAAAAGATGCCCTGATGTATATTCAGGAGGGAAGTCGTTATGGAACAGGTGCGGCGTATTACAAAGCGGAAAACCCTGAATTTGGGGCTAACTTTACCTACTACATCAAAGAGTTGCCTGAATCGTTGAAATCGAAACGACTGAAATTGGAAAAAGACCTGTTTAAAGAAGGAAAGCCCATTCCGCAGCCTTCCCGTGAAGAGCTACAGGCTGAAGAAAGAGAAATAACGCCTTATCTGGTGTTTGACATTAAGGATAACAATGGTAGGACTGTACGTACCTTGTACGAAAAAGCATCCAAAGGCATTCACCGTACAAATTGGAACCTCCGTTACGGAAGTCAGTCTCCGGTAAAGGTTGGCAAAGATCAGTTTGATCCAACCAAGGAAAGCGGCGACTGGATGTTGGCTCTTCCGGGTGAATATTCGGTAACAATGTCCATGGTTGAAGAAGGGAAACTAAAACCGTTCACAGGGCCGGTCGTATTTAATGCCGTGGTGTTGAACAATACCTCTATTCCTGCTATCGACAGAAAGGAAATGGTTGAATTTTACGACCAGGTAAATGACTTGTACCGTGTTTATGCTGCTGCCTCCGATTTTAGGGAAGAATTGGTGAAAAAAACAGCTTTCGTACAGCAGGCTTTACAGCAACACAGCCAAGCTGCCATGGAAATGAAAAATCAGGCACAACTGATCAAACTTCAATTGGATGACCTGAAATTTGTGTTTGAGGGAACCCCTGCCAAAGCCAGCTGGGAAGAAGTGCCTCCGGAACATATGCCACTCGATGGCCGCTTCGAGGCCATCGCCTGGACGGCCTGGCAATCGACTTCTTCACCTACCGAAACGCAAAAAGAAAATTACCGGATTTTGATGGAAGAGTTTCCGCCGGTATTGGTTAAACTGAAGAAAATCGACCAGCAACTTAAAGAGATAGATAATGCTCTTGACGAGATGAAAGCACCTCACACGCCCGGAAGGATACCGAAGTTTTAGATGTTTTAAGCCTAACTCTTCCCCAGCATTTTCGATAACAGGACTACCGCTTTTTGGCGAAATACGAAAAACGGATAATCGAATCTTTTTCGTGGTTCAGAAAGAGAAATATCCAGTTTTTCATTGATAAAATATTCATATAGAGCGATGTCCCATCTTAAGACATACCGCAGCTGATCCATATAATCTTTCGACAAAGGAATCACATCGTTGTCTTTTTTGGTCAGGTTACTCGGTCGATAGATTGGTATTTTGGACCAGTTCAGTTTTTTGGATAAAGCATAAACTCCCTTGTCGAACCTGGATAAATCGATCAGGGCATCATATTGTCTCAAATTTGAAATTGCCTGTTCGAGCATAGAAGCGCCTTCCTTTTCCAGGTTGGGAATTGGTATGTCAGGGTCTGCCAGCCATTGAACAGAATTTGAAAAATAGCGGGTAAGCAGGTTATCCTGTCCATGCGTAACAGCATATTCCAGGTAATTCTCTTCGGATTTTAGTTCGCTGACCTCCTTCAGGAAATTTGAGTCAGGGCTTTTTTTAAGATAATGATATTGTGAAAGAAAAAGAGAAAGAGGTTCTCTTAAAATACTGATTCTAAATGGTTTTATCAACATCCCGGCAAAGAGCCCGGCTCCATGGCCCGAAACAACCCGGAAAGTGCTTCTTTGGATTTTATCCAGGTTTTTGAATTCATCCAATGATTTGCCGATATTTTTACTGTGGATAAAAAACACCCGATCCGGTCCATACACCCGGTTAAAAATAATCCGAAGGGTAGTGCCTCCTGTTTTTGGGATGTGATTGAATAAAAGTTGGCGTTCCATCAACTAAAAATTTAAAGCGGCTTAGAAGCGATAAAAGTAAAAAAACCTGTCGAAAATCATCCGGCAGGTCTTTTTATGAGCGGCAAATGGGAGTCGAACCCACGACCCTCAGCTTGGGAAGCTGATGCTCTACCAACTGAGCTACTACCGCCTTTAGCGTAGGCAAAATTAGGCAATTTTTAGAGATGATAAAAGTAGCGCGAAAAATTTTATCTATGGGATTCTAAAGACCGCATCACGCTGTATGATTGTTACGCATTCTGCCACGATCAGTGGTGGCGATCGTTTATTTATTCTTAGCTTATTGTGCTCAATCCATTTTTTAATCTCTGATATTGATAGAGACAATTAAAGTGCTAAGTTAGCTAAGGGGCCGTAAAGGTCAAAAGGAAGAAAATAATATGACAGATGCTTTACCAAGTTTCATTTATGACTACACAGAGATTGCTCTAAGTGATGGTCAGGAAAATATTCTTCACCGACTTTTTGACAAAGACTCTTGGATTGAAGAGTATTGAAAAAAGTAAAAACTACCTGTATTTATTTTAATCCTCTATCAGATGGCCTTGTCAGTTGAAAAAATGCAAAAAAGCCAGCTACTAATGTTTAGTATACCTACTAATTATAACGGAGTTTTTTCATGACACACAATCTTTATCAATATGGATGAATTGTAGATCGAGAAATTGCAGCGAAATTGCACTGGTCTACCGTTTTATCTACCTGCCGAAGGCAAGGAGGCAAGATACTGCGCTGATGGAGGATTTTTGACAGTTAGAATACAAGAAAACCAAGGGCTATTTTTATTAAAAAAAAGTTTGTTGGTATGCTCCAACTCACCCATCCGGAAAAATATTCAGTTTTGACTTCAAAATAAATTACTGCTTAAAAAAATCATAAATAAATATAAAACAGCACTATATGGTTTAATTATCCTAAATTTCCTACCCTTTCGGGTAGAAAAAACCTACTTGATTTTTAGCTTGACAAGCACGTTTTTATGGTTCATCTTTAAACCGGAATATAATCTGTGTTCATCCATTCTTAAAACCATTGACATATTATTATGGAGAGTGCAAAAAAATAAAAAAAGAAATAAGATAAAATAACCAATTAAAGTAACTACGAAAATGAAAAAAAACAATTTCTTAAAACGGATTACAGCAGTAGCTTTAACCGGTAGTGTCGCATTACTCATTATGGGAGTGGTAGTGGTAAACGGGTGCAAAAAAGACACCAAAGTAGAATCGGAACCCAATGCCAACATTGATAAACTGAAAACCTCCTCGGTGATGACCGCAGAAGACAGCCTGTTCAGTAGAAAAATAGTATTGTTCGATGGCATCATGGAAAACTACAAAACAATCCCAAACTACTCACTTAACAAACAGCTTAGTATCGACTCTGCCGGCTGGTATATGGAGGCATGGTTTAATGCAAAGTATGCCTTTCCGAATTATCAGTACACCAAAACAGAATCGAAAACGGATTCCCTCGTTGTTAATATCAATTTAAATAACAATATTAGCATGGATAATCTGGCTGTGACGAGAGCATCAATAACCAATAAGATTATTGACATGCTAAGTAAATGTACGCTTAATAATAAAGAGCTCATTCTTGTGAACTTTGCAATACATCAGATAAGTAAAGCAGAAGCCGCAATATTAATTACACCTGTATTTGGAGAGCTGGGAGCTTTGTCCGTTGGTTACGATCCTTTTGGGATTGATGACTATTGGCATTATGGTGAAATGCTGGGCGATTGTGACCTCAACGAGTTTGAAGATACAGATGCAGCCCACCAGATATCCGAAGCCATCATGTCCAACAGGGCAATATATATGCCCTGTAGTGGCTGCTATTACAGTTATTCTGATATTGATACCGTTTCACTTATTGGAGATGAATATCTAAATAGCAATTCCGAATTCCTGATATTTTACATTGTTAGCCAGACCGGCAGCTTTACCCCTAATGAAACGTGTTTGGACCCGGATGAAATGAACCTTTATTTTCACAACGAAGAAGAGGTGATTTACGATAACCTGGAGATCAGCCTGGGTAAAAGTTTCATGAGTTGCGAAATGGAGGGTAAACTGGATACGGATGAGTATGGTCAAGCAAGAATCCGGCATCACAACGAATTGTATTTTGGGGTCAGGCACCTGGTAAAACCGGGCTGGATAAGTGTAGAACATTTGGAATACTAATCTTGAAATAACAATTTAGATATGATAAAAGTCGGTTGGGCAACCCTGTTGTTTTGTTGCTGGATATCGTTTGCCGCTGGGCAAAACTCTTTTGAATTTACCTATGGCACTACCGAAGATGAGTTGATAATAAGTGCCATCGAAGATTTTTCGGGCAACGTAATTATGGTTGGGAGAATAGGAAGCAGGATCAATGGTGATTATGATCCATTAATAATAAAAGTAAATCCTAATGGTGATTACTATACTAAAAGACTTATGCGTTCGGATACAAATGGCTTTATTCAATCAATAAACCTATTGGAAGACTCTACATATTTACTATTGGGAATATATAGTTTTGAAATGGGTGTAGGATATGAATACTTGTGGGTCTGTAAGATGGATACCAGCTTAAATGTACTATTTGAAAAATCATATCAACTTGTTGATGGAAATATGTATTCCGGTTTTGCGGTGGGTTATTCAATTGTAGACAATGACAAGAATATTGTGATTGTGGGTAGTAAAGGACAAATACACGATGATTTATGCCTGATTAAACTGAACCAAGAAGGAGATACCCTGATGACTCGCACACCTCAATATCAGTTCAGTCAAGAGGTCAAAAACCTTACCACCATACCTGGATCCAACGACTATTTGGTTATAGCCGGGAATTTTAATCTTCATAATTATGGACCGGTTCGGTTTGATTCGGCCTTTAATATCCTGAGTATAAAATCGTTTTATTCAAAGATGTCTAATGTTGGAACCTCCGATCACTGGATTAACGATACCACCTACATGTATTCGTGTTTTAATATTATTAACTCTGAACGTGACATCCGTGTTTATACTATTGATACAGCCATGCGGTTTTATAAGCAGCTAACCTTGGGAAAACCGGACACTTCTGATCATCCGGCCTATAGAACCAGTATGGCCTATGCAAACGACAGCACAGTATATATAGGTGGTTTCATACAAAAAATTGAATTCTATCCCACCAACCCCAATCCTGTCGAAATTTATTTAATAGATACAGGTCTCAATTTGTTAGGATACATAGAATATGGCTGGGATGCCAATTACGATGTATGGGGCATGGTAGCCACCGCCGATAACGGATGTTTGCTGTATGGTAACCGCCGCACCGAAGCAAATACCACCGAATCGGATGTGTTTGTATTAAAAGTGCTTAGGGAAGATTTCGATATCATAACCACTGTACATGAGTCCATTATGGCACCTGATTGTTCAACATCCTGGCCTAACCCTGTCAGGGATAAAATGTTTATTCAACTTCCTGTTTCAAATCTTTCAAATCTTGAATTGCGGATTTTTCAGTTATCTGGCCGGGAGGTCGTCAGAAAGCATGTGAATGGCGTGGGCAATATTCTAGAGATTAATGTACAGCCCTTATCTTCGGGAACATATGTATATCAGATTATAAGGGAAGGAGTAACAACTTCAGGTAAGTTTATAAAAACAAATTAAATTTTTTAAATCATAATTATGAAAAAGTCCATACTTATTACAGTTTTTTCAGTTCTGTTATTTTCTTGTTCAGGATGGTCGCAGTGTACTTCTTGTTATCAAAGCACCATCAATTTAAGTGCAAATGCCAGTGGTGTTGGTCAGAATAACACAGCCAATGGACAAGCTGCATTTGCGATGGGAAATGGTTCTATCTCTAATGGTGCCGCTTCGGGTGCATTTGGAATTAATTCGGAAGCATATGCGGCTGCAAGTTTTGCCATGGGAAGGAAGATTAAATCATCAGCAACATCGGCCATCGTTTTAGGAAGTGGCTATGCATTTACTCAGTATCTCATTAATGGGAACGATAATACGTTGATGATTGGTTTTAATAGTACTGCACCTACATTTTTTATTAGCAAGTCATTGTCAGATGCTACACACCAAGATCGTACCGGCAAAGTAGGTATAGGTAATGTCACAGCCCCGGAAGCCAAACTGCATATCAAAGCGGATGCTGATGAGAATGCAGATATTTTCCTGCAATCTTCTGGATGGATTAATAACAGCTCTGCAAACATTTATATTGGTACACTAGGTCATGGGGTAAGTGCCAGTGCCACGGAAGGGTTGATCTTCAACTCAGAGAAGAACTACCTTTTTAAAAGAGGAAACGTTGGATTTGGCCTTGATCCTGAAGAATTACCAGCAGCTAGGCTTCACATCAAAGCCGCAACAACGGAAGTTGCTTCGGTATTTATCGAACCTGCAGTCTGGGATGATGGCACTTCAACAGGTGGTGGATTTGAGGTAACAAAGGGGGCATTAGCTCTCAGTACTTCAGGCGCCTATCTATTCTTAGGCAATGAATTTCATGGTATTGGAGCCATAAAGAGTGCAGGACTTATATTCAATACAGAATCCTACTATGTATTTAACGATGGTTTCTTAAAGATCGGCAAAGATGCACGTGCCGGATATATCTTAGTATGTACTGATAATGAGGGTACAGCAAAGTGGGTTGAAGCTCCTGCAACAAGTCCGTGGTTGAGCAGCGGTATCAATGATATTTATTTCAACAAAGGCAAAGTTGGGATTGGAACCATTAATACTACCGACTATGCTTTGGCTGTAAAAGGTAAGATAATTACAGATGAAGTCATGGTACGGCATAGTAGCCTTTGGTCTGATTTTGTTTTTGGAACCTCCTTTGTACTAAAACCTTTGGCTGAAGTAGAACAATACATTAACGATAACAAGCATTTACCTGATGTGCCTTCAGCAAAAGAGGTCAGTGAGAATGGCTATGGAGTAAGTGAAATGAATGCGATTTTACTGCAAAAAATCGAAGAATTAACATTGTATATTATCGATCAGGAAAAACGCTTGCAAAAGCAGGAAGAAATACTGGAACAACAACAGGAATTTTTCAATTCATTGAATACCAACTCGAAAAAGTAGAGATATCAATAAACAAATAAGAAAACCATGCAAAAGTTAATCATCTTCATCATGTTTTTTGCCCTATTTCCGCTGGTAGTTCTTAGCCAGTCTAAAATACGTTTTGAGCACGACAATGCAGGAAACAGAATAATCAGGGAAGTCTCAGAGTTTGTATTAACTTCATCACCACAAACTGGAATTAACGATTCTGTCGATAATTTTAAGATAACTCAACTGGAGGAAATCAGTTATAAAGAAGAAATCGATGGTATCATATTTAAGATTTTCCCCAATCCGACCGGTGGGCAGTTTACGGTTGAAATGAATGATTGGGTTGGTGATCATAAAATTTCCATGTTCCTGCATACCGTATCCGGTGAACTCATTTTTCATGAAGACAATGTATTGCCAGTCAATTTAGTTGATATCAGGGACAAAGAAAACGGAACCTATCTGCTCACCTTTGTTGTGGATGGGCATAAAAAAACATGGAAAGTGATAAAGCAATAATCACAATTACAATAAGCACTTTAGAGCAATAAAACAAAATACAGGAACTCATGAAATCAGCCATATTTGCATTGGTGTTCACCATATCTATGTCAAGTCTTTTAGGGCAATATGTTGGCACCTCCTTTGAATTATCCGAAAATGTTCTATCAAATGTAACCAAAGAATGGACAGCCAGGGACCAGATAAAGTTAATGAATACAGGGGTGGTCAACGGAGGTGGGTTTCATGCTTCACCAGATGTAAACAATCATGTTAAATTGAGTATTAATCCATTTTATATTGTTCCACCTAATGATAATGTCTCGGGGGGGCTACCAAATAACAATTCAGGAGGATGCGTTGGTACCTTACCAGGTGACTTTATGGTTTCACCAATGGGGGCTGCCACATATAATGTGCCCATTGAAGTACCCCCGGGAATTAATGGAATGACACCAGATTTAAGTTTTGTGTACAATAGTCAGGCAGGCGATGGCATCATGGGTGATGGATGGTCCATTGGTGGGTTGTCAAAAATTTCACGAGTTCCCTACACGCATTATTATAATAGTTTTAATTCCTCAGTTGTTTTGAATAATGATGATCAACTTATGCTGGATGGTAATTATTTGCAAAAAAGTACTAATGGAATATACAAACCAGAGATAGAAACCTTTTCTAAAATTGTCGCTGTTGATCAGTATAATATTGAAAATGGATTTATCGTTTATAAAAAGAACGGGCTAAAATACGAATACGGAACCACAACTGAAACCCGGTACTATTTACAATCCGGACCTCCCCTGGCCTGGTATTTGACAAAAATAACCGATCAAAACAAAAACTATATTGAGTTTCATTACATCAACGACAAGGTTAATGGCAGTTTTTATCCTGACTATATTCTTTATTCGGGCAATAGCAATACAAATTCAGCTCCTTTTTATAAAATAAAGTTTAATTATCAAGCTATTGAACGTACTGACACACCAAAAAAGTATTTTACTGATCCTGATAATTCATCAGCAATTTTTTCGCGGATTACACAATTGCTTGATGACGTATCTGTTATTTATATTCCTGAAGATAAAGAGATTAAAAATTATAAGCTTGACTATGAAGACCATGGATTTTTAAGCAAAAAATACCTTTCATTTATTCAGCCATCATTTGATTCTGATGGACGAAGTACAAACGATTATAATCCTACCAAATTTACCTGGTTTAACAGCGAGTATGAAATAGATGCTAAAAATACGGAGTTGTATCTTTTAAATTTTGATACAGATAACCAATATCGGCAGCAATCCATTTTTGGATTAAACTTTGACAATGATCCTGCCACTGATTTGATGCATGTTTCAAAAAATTTAATCGACGATAGGTATTCACTAAGGATTTATTCAAATCTCAGTAAGTATTACCCTTTAGATTTTCTCTTAAATTTTGATGATGATTATACGAGTGTATATAAATATGATGGTTTTGAGGAGACAACGTTGCTTCATATATCTCCGGGTGATTTTACGGGTGATGGAATCGATGAAATTTTGCGCGTAGACATAAATAATGGAGTAAGTAAAATCTATATTGGCAAGTTTGAAGATAAAATTACATATGTGGAGGAAATAGTGCAAACACTCTCTAATATAAATTATAATCCACTAAAACCCCCTTTATTTTTTGTTGGTGATTTCTCTGGTAATGGGTACAATGACCTATGTATGATAAACTTTTATTCGGGATCCAATGCTGTATGTACGTTTTTGCTTAGCTCTAAAGACAACCCACTTTCAACCGTATTGACAGGCGGTGATGGATTTGAATACCCTAACCGGGTGCTGGTTGGAGACTATGATGGAAATGGAAGAGTAGAACTCCTAAACATCGGTAATGAACATTCAAATGTGATAAGCTTAGCAGACAATAGCCAACAAATATTTGTAAAATCAAGCAGAGATGAATTCTGCCAGATCCAGTTTAATTGCGATATTGTTTCGGGAGATTTTAACAATGATGCAAAAACAGACGTTCTGCTTTTTAAAAATGATGCAGAGAATAACTGGATTTTTTATTATTCTTATGGACAAGGTGCTTTTCTTGAAAGTGCTCCATTAACGATGTCTTCTATTGGTTATAAGGAGATACGTAAATTCTCAGGTGACTTAAATGGTGATGGCTATAGTGATGTTTGCGTGGTTAGGCATGAGAATGTGCCAGATGAGAATGGAGATCTTTACACAACCTACTTCCGTACTGATTATCTCATTAACCCAAAAAAGTCTGAAATTCAAATAGAACAGGTCGAGTATGATGAACCTCTTATGGATGTTGAAAAGGATGTTGAAATGGCAGAGGTAAATTTCTGTATGGGAAATTTTTCAGGCAATTCGGAAAGTCAGCTCATAACCGCTCATACCATAAGAAGAGCTGGAAACCCTCAACCAATCAATCTTGAAGTCAATCTTACCGCACCGATCTATCATTCATACATTAATTGTGTTAATTCAATTGTTAACGGATTTGGTGTCGAAACCAAGATTGAATATAGTCCTTATACAGGAATTCAGTTGGTTTATGTTAAAAACCCTACTGAAAAGAACCGTGAAACTACACTCCCTTTTCCACTGATTAATTACCCCGGGATACTCAACGTTGTTACTTTAACAGAGCATGAAGTGGACCAGGAGGTGAATTACCCTTCGGTTGACAAGCAATTTTTGTCGGTTGAGTATTTTTATGAAGGTCCAAAATACCATAAGATAGGAAAGGGCTTTTTGGGGTTCGATAAATTTCAGCAACGCGATCATCGTACCGGTACCATTACCAACCAATATTTTAATGTGGATAACGACTATTTTCACATCGTAAATTACATGAATGAAACCATCCAAATGGAAACCTGTGCAATAACTAAGACCTATAATACCTTTTCTTTCGATGGACTTGGCGACCCCAATCATATCAGGTATTTTTGTAAGTTGACCGAAACAAGAACCGAAACCTATGATGATGATGTTATAGGACAATTGAAAAACAACCAAAAAACAACCTACAGTGACTTTGATAGTTATGGCAATCCCAAATTTGTCACCAACTATTATAGCAACAACTTAACTACCTGGCCAATTTCAGAGACCCGGGACATAACCTATCTTAATCTAAATAACAGCAATACTTATCACCTGGGATTAATTGATGAAATTACAACAACCTATGATTCTGATGGAGGAGAATCCATTGATAAGAAGATCGATTTTGTGTATAACAACCTGGGTCAATTATCTGATGTAGTTTACGAAAAAGACGATGAAAAATCTTACACCGCTAATTATACTTATGACAATGGAGAAACTACCTATGGGAATATAACGCAGGAAAAGATTTCGGCTACTCATGGTGGAATAGAACCAAGAATCAACACCTACACTTTCAGTGAAAACGGACGTTTTAAAGAAACCGCCACCAATGCATTAGGTCATATACAAGCCTTTAATTACTATGACAACACGGGCCAACTGAAATCAATAACCGACCCCAATGGGTTAAAAACGGAATATACCTATGACATTTTTGGGCAATTGTTAAGAGAAACGCTGCCAAACGGAACTTTTTCGCACCACGTAAATCGATGGACCATACCAGGTACTTCAGGCAAACATGAAGATGCCCCGGCTTCCTCAGTATATTACGCATGGGATATCACTACCGGGAATGCCGAGGTCCTTACCTTTTACGATCCGTTTGGACGAGAAGTAAGAAAAGTCACAAAAAGCCTCGATGGGACAAAAGTATATCAGGATAAAAAGTACTATGGTAACGTTGAAATCTATACAGGGCTACTGTCCGATGAGTCTGTTCCCTATTTTAAATCCGGTGATCCTAACTTTGTGCCTGATTATACACATACCAGTTACAATAAAGTAAGACAACCTGTAAGAATCACCAAACCAGATGAATCCTTTAAAACAGTTGTTTACGATCATAACAACATAACCGTAACTGATTTTAACGGACAGGTAAAAAAACTTGAGTACAATGGTGCGAACTGGTTAACCAAAATAACGGATAATAATCAACCATACGTAAAGTATTATTACCGGGGCGATGGACTACTGTCATGGTCAAGATTAAACGGTGAGTTAGCGGCTGCCACCAGTTATACCTATGATGCTTTTGGCAGAACTTTAAGCGTTAAAAAGCCCAGCAATGGAACAACGACCTATGTATACAATGCATTTGGCGAAGCCGTCAGCGAGACAGATGAATTGGGTACTTCCACCTATGTATACGACCAACTCGGAAGGGTAACGGAAGAAACTACCAATGACTACAACACTGTTTGGCAATACGATACACAGCAATTTGGAATTGGAATGTTACATGCCAAAGCTACACACCCTCTGACAGGCGAGGTGCAAATGGTGATTGTGGAAAATGTGTACGATGAACTTGGTTTTGTAATCAGCCAAAAGCAAACACTAAACGACAAACCCAAGCTTGTGTTTGAATATACCTACGATGTGTATGGCCGACCTCGTCAAACTATCTGGCCCAGTGGTTTTATTACCACCAATGCCTATAATCAATATGGTTATTTTGATGGAATTAAAGATCAAGATGGGAATCAACTTTGGAAAGCCAAAGAAATGAATCAGTTTGGAATGTTGACCGGAACAAATCTTGGTAACGTCATCGACCAGCAAATTATTTTCGACCAACGAAACGGGAACATCACCGACATCCTTGCCAAAAACAGCCAGTCGATGCATAGCCTGCAAAACTATCATTACAATTGGGATACCGATGGGAACCTCGAACACCGTAAGGACATGATTAAGAACCTGAAAGAGAGCTTTATATATGATGCTTTCGACCGTCTTACGACAGTACGACTCAATGCTGCAGAACAGCTCACCATTGAGTATGGAAATTCGGGTAATATCACCAATAAATCAGATGTGGGCGCATACACATACAATACCAGCTCAAAACCATTTGCCATCGAAAGCATTGATGGCACTCCACCTACCATTAGCCAGCTTTACCAGTCCATCGATTATACCTCTTTCGACAAGGTAAAACACATTTCCGAGAAAGAAACCCCCGAATCAACCGCTGACATCCTTACCCTGGATATTGGTTATGGTACCGATCGCGAAAGGGTTTGGCAAAAATCTGAAAACAACCTTACCGGTGTGACACTGGAAAAACGGATCTTTAACACCGTTTACGAAGAAGTTACCGACAACCACGGCAATAAAAAACAATTGCATTACTTAAGAGCTCCCAACGGGGTATTTGCTATCTTTACCATCGAAAACGAGAAAGTGGAACATACCAACTATATATTAAAAGACCACCTGGGAAGCATCAATTACATTGTGAATGCCAGTGGCGAGGTGGTTCAGGAGTTGAACTTTGATGCCTGGGGCAGAAGAAGAAACCCTGCCACCTGGACGTATTACGACCCTGCCACCACGTTGCCCCAATCCCTGTTCGACCGGGGTTATACCTTTCACGAGCATCTGGACGACTTTAAGCTGATCAATATGAATGGCCGAATGTACGATCCTGTGCTGGCCCGTTTTCTTTCGCCTGACCCGATCGTTCAACTGCCCGAATACAGCCAAAGTTATAACAGCTACAGTTATGTGCTGAATAATCCTTTATTATTCACCGATCCGAGCGGGTTTTCGGCAGATTGGTTTATAAACTCATTATCGGGAGATGTTTATTATAATTCCGAATACCGCAAAGGAGATGAGAAGAAAATTGATGGAGAAGGCTGGGAACATTTTGCTGAAAATGGGAAGTTGAGAGAATCAGTATTGGATGACAAACGCTCTGGTGATTTAACCATTTTGTACCAGAATCAAATGCTTGCAGACGAATTTAATAAAACGAAAGTTACTGGGGCTGATGGTTCAAAAACATCAAGTTTTAATGTGGAGGCTGTATTTAAAGGAAAGAAAGCTGAAGTGTTTATGGACAGGCAGGGATATACTTTAGAACCAAAAACTTCTTATGAAGAAATTCGGCATGATTTTCCAGTTAATCAAATAGTTCCTGGCTATGGAACGATTACAATTGAAAATTTGAGCGGAACAAGGGTAATTACAAATCAAACGTATGCTCAAAAAGGGAGCGAAGCTAAACATAGCTTTAATGTATTTGATCAAATAGACATTTCAGTAGGAGTTTATACAATGTATACAAGAACAAACTATAATTATCATACGCCATCATTAATAAAGAACGCAATCAACCCTATGATTCCTCACATACAATCTGCAACAGGCTCAATGTATATGAAGCATGATGAAGCAATTTCAACCTTTTATATTTGGGATAACCCAGTTTTAAACGAAAGACTAAGAAGAATAATAGGGAAATAATTCAATTATCATGAAAATTTACATCACACTAATAATATTAGTAATCACATTATCATGTTCTCAAAGTAGAACAGTGAAATTTTTTAAGCTTTTCAAAGAAGAAATTATTAGTGACAGATTGATTGTCTTTAATAAGCATATGCCTGAAAATATTGAAAACCGGTTATTGTCGGAAACACAATTTGCCCCAGGTTATAAGGCTTATGGACATTCGGGGATCAATATTTTGTTCAACCTTGATGATCAAAAATTTCTGGAAAAGAAAAATGAGTTACTTAAAGCCAATATCCTGACCAACATCAATCTGTCAGACACTTGTTTTAAAAATGTTTCTGAAGAAATATTCGACTATGATTGTGATAGAGAGATCACTTTGAAGATGCCAAATATGTTTGAATATTATTGTCAGGAGGGTGGTTTTTGCTTTAATCTGAAGGATTTTGATATAACTGTATTGGAGTTTGGAGTTGGGGATGTTTACTCTAACAAAGTAAGTAAAGAATATCTCCCCGACAAGCAATTGCATTATGTTGTTGGAGCCTATATTTCAAAAAGCAAAAACTATATAAATTACTGGTTTTTCATATACTAATGCATGATGTTTTGATATTCCCTGGCATACCTGATAGTTGTATTAATAACCGAATGTACTCGATCTCCGAAAATGCCAAACCTGGATAATGAGTATTCTCAACGGTTAAAACTGTTTGATGCACATTTGATTTCGCACTTCCCGGATAAAATACCTGATAGTTCGCTGTTTTCTTTACTTGCTGACAATCCACGAGGTGAAGAGCTGATGAAATATTGTTTTGGCCTTGGTGAAATGATCTTGTCGGTGAACTATTCGAAAGAGAAATATCAGGAAATTAAGCTGAAGTTTGCTGCATAGTCTGATACGGTGGTCAACACAACCGATTCCTCGCTTATTTTGGTTTTTTCCTATTGCGACAGCCTCGAGATTGAAGGAAGAATATTTGACAGCCATGAATCACCTGAAAGTCGATCGCTAGCGAAACATAACCAGTCATTGTCCCAGGGTTTGCCGGTACCCCGTTTTGAAACAGAAGAGTATGGTGGAAAAACTTTATGTGGACTGGCCTCTGATTTTAACCTCTATCTGATTGAGGCAAAACTTGGAAAATATCTTGAAGATAAATATTTGCAGGATTGTGGCTGTATGCCCACGCAATGGAAGCATGGGTACTCCAAGGGAGTTGCTTTGAGCGATATGCGCAATGTAGTTATTTATTGGGCTATAGTTTGGTAACTTAAATAAAGCAAGCAAATAAGGTGTTTTCAGTTGAAAAAACGATAAAGTTGTAAAAGCGGTTATTGTGATAAATTTGGCAGGATACCATTCAGGAATATTTCATTGGTATGAATAAATCAGCCCTTTCAGTCAAATTCTAAAGAAAAACAGCAAAAAAAACTTTCAGACCTCAACATCTGCATCAGGCTAATTTACAATCTGTTAGTTATTTCCGTTTAACAAATTACTACCCTTTTGGGTAGAAAAAACCTACTGTATTAAGATATTGTATATCATTATATTAGGATGTATTTTAGGTGTTTAAAAAGTAGTGATTGCGGTTAGAACAAAAAATAATGGCAATTTACTACAGCAAATAAATTACAAACCTGCCGATGAATGAAAAATCAATTTCAGCCCAATCACAAGCGCATCTTTATGCTGGGGAAGAACAAGTTTATCATACGATGGGGATGTTGTTTAACCCTGACAGGGTTTAAAATCTGTCATGGTTGTACACAACATCCCTTAATCGTTTCACAATATTTAAAATAAAATAAATTAACCTATACAAAATCATATGAAATACTTAATTAAAACTTTATTATTTACAATATTCCTGATTATTGGAAATCAGTTAATTGGCCAGCATTTGGGAAGCTGGGTTATTGCGACAACAAACCAACCCTATAGCGCAAATAATGAATACCGTACCCTTTATTACTGGGAATTGCAGTTTCAAGCATCCGGGCTTATTAACCAGGTTTGTGCTTCAGCCCAGGGCTCTACTGCTCATTTTACCAGGTTAAATTACGCTACCTCAAGTGGCTATTATTCTAATCAGGAATTGGCTTGCTATGTGGCAAGTGATCAATATCAAGTTTACTTTTACAATAGTGTAGGCGAGTTAAAACAGACGGAGGTTCTGAATCTAATGGATCCCACAATGCAAATAGTACCAAAACCGGGTAGTTATGCTCCTAATGATCCTGAAGTTTTTTGTGCAATTTATACATCAAAAGGCCATGAAAAAGCTACTCCGGGAGCAATGTGGGTCACAGAGATTGAAAATCCTGAAGGTAACCTGGAAATTATTCCTCATAAGTTTAGTTATAGACATAGTAAAAACACGGATTTTTGTCTGTCCGCTGAACTAAACGGAGACCGATATATGTACTACCTTACTGATGAAGAGGGTCTAAACAGGGTTAGCATTCTGGAAATCATCAATAATGATCCTCTATACGTAGTTGTTGAAAATCTGGTGCCATATGATACCGATCTGCTGGAGGATCATTTTAGTGCTCACGAAATGGAGATGAAACAGTTTGCTGATCAAGTTCAATTTGCATGGACAACATTAGAAAGTTCCGGTAACTTATACATGGTAACTTATAATTTTAATACGAGCTCAAGTAACATTAACGTTTTTAACATTGGAGAAGGCAGTATTGCAGGAGTTGAGTTTTCCCAAATGGAAGATAATATTATCTATCTTTCATGTGCTAATTCAGGGATTGTTAAATACAATTATAGTATTCAACAAAAAAACACTTTAGCTTCTTCAGGTGAATACAAACGTACCAGTCTGCAAACCGCTCCTGATGGATATATTTATGCTGTAAATAACAATGCCACCTTCTTAGGCCGCATTGATCAGGTTAATGGCGTTTTTGAGAACGACATTGTGGATCTTACCTTCCAGCCAGGTTATAGCTTTGAAGCCTATTTATTAAATCAAAGTGTTCCCGGGACTTTAGACTATCACATGCTGCCTAAACATGATGTGCTGAGCACCATGTCAGAAACCTCAGATGTAAGCTGCCCTGGAATGTCAGATGGAACAGTAACTATCTATGCCGGTGGAGGAACACCTGATTATACGATTACCTGCCTGAAGGATGATGTGCCCATCACAGGTTTTGAGTACGATGAGAATGATCATTATTTTTACAAAGATGGACTATCTGAAGGTGAGTACTCCTACATCATTACAGATGCGAGAGGTATTTCTTCTGAAGGTACGTTTATCATTGGTATCAACGATGATTACTACGATTTTAAAGACACCAAATTTGAAGTATTCAATAACAGGACACTGCCCGATGCCGAGTTTCCGCTCAATACTTACAGTTTCGAGGAGGGCATATTGGTTCACTCAGGAGCAACTCTTACTATTACCGGATCAGTATATGAATTCGGTAAAAATGCTGAAATCATTATCGAACCCGGTGCCACCCTCGAATTGGTGGGTACCACCCTGACAAACCATGAAGAATGTAACCTGATGTGGCAGGGCGTTGAGGTGCAGGGCGACAAAACCAAATCGCAGCAACCTGAATTAATCGATATGCAATGGGTACAATACCAGGGACGTCTTAGTATGCATAACTCTGCCATCGAAAACGCCATAGAAGCTGTTGGTCTATTGACCAGGGATGCGAATGGAAATGTTCTTTGGGATTCGGGTACCGGAGGGATTGTTGGAGCGTTTGACTCCCGTTTTACCAACAATACCAAGTCAGTACATTTTATGCCCTATCAAAATCACATGCCCGGATCTGTTGCCGAAATTGGTAACGCCAGTTATTTTAGCAATTGTACGTTTGAACTGAATGAAAACTATATCCCGGATTATACGTTTTACAAGCATGTGGATTTGGATAAGGTGAAGGGGATTGAGTTTAAAAACTGCGACTTCAGTCTCACTAATACCAATGGAGTATCTCCTTACAACCAGGGCATTGCTGCATATGAATCCGAATTTAGCGTGTTGCCCAATTGCCAAAATGCCATAGAACCATGCCCGGAGGAAGACATCCTTCATTCAAATTTTTCAGGTTTTTACAGGGCGGTTGCTTCATATAATGCAGACTTGACAGATAGGATTAATTTCACAGTTAATCAGGCAGTATTTACTAATAACAGTGTAGGAGTCTATGCACTCACAACAATGGGTGCCATCGTAACCAATTCAATATTTGAAATTGGTGAAAACCCTGTGAGCAAAGCCAACTACCAGGTATCTGAATCATTCGGAATTGACATCTATTCTTCCAATGGATTTATCCTGGAGGACAATGAGTTTATGAAATTCACGGGTGCGGAGGATGGGCATTACACAGGCATCAGGGTTTTTGCCTGCCCTTCATTTAGTGATGACATCTACAGGAATAAATATACAGGATTAAGTGTGGGGAATTTGGCTGAACTATACAATCGAAGTGAGGATTTAGACGATAAAACAGGGGTTACCTATCAATGTAACCAGAATTACTACAACGACTATGATTTCCATGTGGCAACAAATTCAGCCATACGAGGAAACATGGGATACCCTGATATGCCATCCGGCAATGTATTAACCTATCCATCAGCATGCACGATGCAATTACAAAATGACGGTACTCAGGATATCAGATACTATTATAATATGAGAAATCCAAATGAATGGTTAAGTAAATTTTCAGATTATGTCTATAAATTTCCAATAGATATTCAAAACACCTGCCCAACACTCCATGGCAGTGGCGGAATATCAACCAAGTTAACAACTTCTCAAAAACTGGCAAAGGAAACAGAATTTGCCGAAAAGCTGGCAGATTATACCAATATTGAGATACTTTACAGTAGTCTTGTGGATGGAGGTAGCACCAGTGCCGAACTATCGGACATTGAAAGTGCCACTGCTGACGAAATGTGGGTGCTGCGCAACAAATTGCTTGGTGATTCGCCACACCTTTCACAGGAAGTGTTAATGGCCATGTCGGACCGGACGGATGTTTTCCCGGATGCTGTACTGCTCGAAATTCTGTCGGCCAATCCGGAAGAATTAAGGAAAGAAGAGCTAATCAGTTATCTGGAAGACAAAGAAAATCCATTACCTGAATACATGATCGACATACTGATGCAGGTTGCCAACGGCTCTACCTACAAATCTGTATTGCAAAACCAAATGGCCAAGTATCATCATGGGTATGTCAATGCAGCTCAGGACATCATCCGAAGTTTGCAGCACGACAGCATCACGGATTTTGTTCAACTACGCTACTGGCTGGATAATATTGGCGGCTACGAAATGGACAAGCAGATCATTTCCACTTATATGGATGAGGATGATTACGCTTCTGCGCAAAGCCTGCTGGACATACTGCCGTCCATTTATGAATTGGAAGGAGATCAACTATTGGCTTACAACGATTACCATACCATGGTGGAGCTACAAATACAATTTGCTCAACAGCAGCGCAACATTCACCAATTAACATCCTCTGAACTGGCTACCATTACAAGTCTGGCCGACAACGGACTGGGAAGTGCCAAGTACTCAGCACGGAGCATCCTTGAGTATGCCTACGGCATGCATTATTTCGATCGTCCTTCATTGCCTGAAAATATTGGTTTAAAAACAGTTAAACCCATCGATCAGGATGAGTGGGCCAAGGCCTTGGGGCTAGAGCTATCGGTTGATCCAAATCCTGCCTCCACCTGGGCGGAATTCACCTGGCAACTTCCACCTGCCGAAACAACAGGCTTGATCAGTATTACCGATGTTACAGGTAAAACGATTAGTACCATTAGCATTTCAGGAGTTCAGGGGAAACGCGTATGGGATACAAGAGAAATTAAATCCGGAGTGTATATTTGCACCTTAAGCGCGGGTAAATTAGTTGCTTCAACAAAACTAATTGTAAAATAATGCGTTAATCAAACAGGTGGGATGCAACTAATCCCACCTGTTTTTTATTAGTTTTGAGCTATGAAGATAAAATCTCAACTTATTAAATATATGTATTTGTATGGCATACAGTTCATTGTGCTATTGGCGAATATAACTAAAAAACAAGCATTTACCTTCTCGATATTTTTCATTCTTCTTATACTCACTTTCTCTCAACCATCCCATGCACAAAACAACATGCAAATATCCTGGCAGGCTTGCTATGGTACGGAGTGGCCAGATGAAGCCAAGAGTATTGTGGCGACCGAAGATGGGTATCTTATTTTTGGGGAAGTATATTATGATATAACAATGGGAGGAAATGGTGATCAAGACATATTGATTTACAGGGTGGATTCCACTGGAAATATGATGTGGAGTAAAACCTATGGAGGATCGGGAGCAGAGTATCCAAACGATATTATTGCGGACAATCAAGGAAATTTCTATTTCGGTACCCTCAGTTATTCAGATGATGGCAATGTACAATCCGGGAATCATGGTGAGGCAGACCGATGGATAGTAAAGATTGATGGTGAGGGCAATATCATCTGGGAACACAGTTATGGAGGCAGCGGGCGAGAATACGGAGGCTATGTGAAATTATTGAAAAACGGCAATATATTGACCTATGGTGCCACCACTTCCTCTGATGGAGATGTTCCGGTAAACTATGGCTATTTGGACGATTGGTTGATGATTATTACGCCTGAGGGCGAAATCGTTCAAAGCCGTGTATATGGCAATATGGGGCAAAACAACATTTTTGATATTGTTGAAACACGAGATGGAGGGTTTTTCTTTGCTACCAAAGCCGAAGAAGTTCAGGGCATGGTGCAGGGAACCCACCATGGTTCAGGCGATGTATGGTCTGTAAAACTAACCCCTGAAATGGAGATTGAGTGGCAGAAATTGTATGGTGGGAGTGGCTATGATTATGGAAACAGAGGAGTATTGGAGTTAGAGGATGGGTATATATTTTTGGGGTTAACAGAATCTGATAATGGTGATGTATCAGGTCTTCATCCAAATGAAGACAATTATCCTGATATTTGGGTAGTCCGTATCGACACCATTGGCAATATTATGTGGCAGAAATGCTTGGGTGGGTCAAGTTATGATTATTCAATGGCTGGTTTATACCCAACTCAAGATGGTGGTTTTATGGTAGTGGCAGAAACTACGTCTGAAGATGGCGATGTGGAAGGGTTTCATCATTATTATTGGATGGGGTTACCTTCTTACGACATTTGGATGACAAAGTTATCAGCGGAGGGTGAACTGGAATGGAGCCAATGTTATGGTAGTTATGTACAAGATCGTCCGGCCTACAATGTCATTCAAAAAGATGATGATAACTGGATTATTGCAGCCACGGCACCCACCTTTTCGGAAAATGACAGTTTGGTGCGAGGAGATGTGCAATGTGAGGGACATGGAGACTACGATTTCTGGCTCTTCAACCTCAAAAACTGCGCCAACTACCAACCCGCCACACCCCAAGCCCCCACCGGGCCGGATACTCTGTGCCACACAACAGACACAACCTCGGTTTATACCCTTGCACCAGCAGCCGGAGCCTGGGGCTATACATGGCAACTGCAACCTGAGGAGGCAGGCACTTTGGCGCAAGACAGCCTCACCGCCACCATCACCTGGAACACCGGCTATCAGGGTGAGGTACAAATTTCCACCGCCAGCTACAACGACTGTGGGCAGTCGCCTTACTCAGAGGTAAAAACCACCTTTGTTTATACCTGCGTGGGCATGGAGGAGATCCCGGCCAATGGGTTTGGTTTGAGGGTATATCCCAATCCGGCAAAAGAGTGGGTTACCTTCGAAATTTCAGAAACTTCTCCCTCCCCCTCGGGGAGTCCCGGATGGCTATCGGGAGGGGTGGGGTCAAAACCCGCTACCATATTCATATATAACCACACCGGGCAGTTGGTGGAAAAACTTGACCTGAATGCATCACGCACAAACTGGAATGTTGGTAACCTACAACGAGGCTTGTATTTTTACCGATCTGAGCAGGATGGGAAAACGGTGGTGGGGAAATTGGTGGTGAGTGGGGAATAGAGAGTTACCCTGTCATCTCGAGTAAGAAGACTCCCGGAAAAGGGGGTCTTCTTACTACCAATGACAACTTTTGGTAAAATACTGTATATTAGGTTGGTGCAAAAATGGAGGTTATCAATTCCTGGGGGATACCTACCTGCCGGTGGCAGGTCTCATCCGCAAAAAGCGGATTTCGATATGACAGGTCGGTGCTTTGGGTTTTGTCATCATACCATGTGCCCCGATGGGCATCGGGGCTTTTTCCGGGGGAGTTGGGTCTCGAGATGACAACAAGGTTCATCGGTGCGACCCCGTTCCCCAGTGCCAGCGGCACGACCGACCTTGTAACCCCGGAATTCACAGGCTGTGTGAAAATGAACAACTCTATATTAAAAACGTATTATTTTTTTGTTTAAATATGATTAAAAATTAGTTTTATATACTTAATAATCATATCTTTACAATGTGTTTAATAAATATTTGGATGCATTATAAAGAAAAACAAGACCGAGAACAAATAATGATGGTTTCATATGAG
>Ga0209417_1002314_pt1 | contig 29888 bp, 27 predicted proteins | sample RifGroF2_FD_184002 | JGI IMG/M metagenome (GOLD analysis project Ga0209417, IMG submission 184002) | Groundwater microbial communities from Rifle, Colorado, USA - Groundwater F2 (SPAdes) (version 2) | ecosystem: Environmental > Aquatic > Deep subsurface > Groundwater | place: Rifle, Colorado... | reverse complement strand
AGTCTGCGATTATTCCCGCCACAGCCATAGGGTGAACCAGATAGGGCTCTCCCGACAACCGTTTTTGCCCTGCATGCACCTTGGCGGAGAAATCATAGGCCCGCCGGATCAACTCTACATCTCCCGTAGGATGATACGCTTGCACCTTTTCCACTAACTCGCTTACCTTGGTCTCTTTGCCCATGGCCGCTTAAGAGGATCGCAGCGCCCGTCGGAGCGGCGGGATCTTCCATTTCCCCACTCGGGAGATTCTAAGCCTCTCGGCGACGATAATAGACTTCAAAGCCTCTAACGCCTTTGGGATCTCGCGGTTCACCACAAAGTAATCATATCGCATGATCGCTCGAATCTCACGTCGGGCATTTTCCAGCCGCCGCCGGATACTCTCGCGGCGATCCGTTCCCCTGAGGGCCAGCCTTTTTTCGAGTTCCCGCCACGAAGGCGGGAGGAGGAAGATGGAGACCGCACGCGGGTACTGTTTTTTAATCTGGCCGGCGCCCTGCACATCGATATCCAAGAGGATATCCCGCCCCTCCTGGATGCTTTGTTTCAGGGGCCGGCGTGGCGTACCATAAAAGGAGCCGTGAACGCTGGCCCATTCGGCAAACTCGCCGCGCGCCCGCATAGCGGCAAATTCCGTTTTTTCCAAAAACAAATAATGCCGCCCATGGATTTCTCCCCGTCTTCTTGGGCGGGTGGTGCACGAAACGGAGAGCCTCACCTCGGGAAAAATCTTCAAAATGCCGTTGATCAGGGTCGTTTTGCCGGCACCCGAGGGAGCGGAGAGAATAAATATCGTGCCTTCACGCTCGGCAACAACTTTGTTCGACTGGATCATTCTAAGTTCTGCGCCTGTTCCCTGATCTTTTCTACCCTCTCCTTGCCCGCCAGCACCAAATGGACCACCGATAGTTGCGGCACTTTCGAACTAATGGTGTTGAGCTCCCGCTGGATCTCCTGAAGGAGAAAGTCCATTTTTTTCCCCACCGGTTCCCGTTCGTTGATGAGACGACCTAATTCTTCCACATGGGTCCTAAGCCGGACTACTTCCTCATGAATATCCCCTTTAAAGCTCGAGCCGGCTCCCTCGGAGCCCTCCCTCTGAAGTTCGAGAGCGTTGCCCCCCTCTCTCGGAAGCAGAGAGTCCTTCAGCCGCAAGGCAATCCTCACCGCCTCCTTTGCCAACCCCGCGCTGACCTTTCGGAGATGGCGGATCTGGGATTGGACATCCGACTTTAGATGCCGTCCCTCACGCTCCCTGGAGCGCTCCAGATTTTTCAAGGCCGATTCTAAACTCCTCAACACGAGGCCCCGCTCATCCTCCTCTCTCACCTCCACTTCCCGCAGTCGAAAGAGATCGGGGAGAGTAGCGCAAAGGGAGATATCCAGCTCCCCCTTAAGACCGAATCTCCTCCGGGCTCGCTGCAGCGAGGAAAGATACTGCCTCAATAGGTCTTCATCCAACTCGAGCTTCCGACCCTGGCCCTTAACGGGAGAGCGTGTAAGAAACAGGTCCACGCGTCCGCGAGAAATTCTTTGGCGAATGGTTTTGCGAATTTCCTCCTCGATGGAAAGATACTCCCTCGGCACCCTGAGCTGGATATCGAGATGTCGATGGTTCAGGGTGCGCACTTGGACGCCGATTTTGGCCCATCTTCCTTGTCTCACCGTTTCGCCGTAGCCTGTCATGCTCTTCATTTTTGCCCCCGCACGGCCTTTCTCAGCTTCGCCAACGGCACCGCCACTGTCCCCACCTCATCTCCCACGATACCGGCCGCAAGGTTGGCAATAACCGCCGCCTCTTCATAGGTAGAGCCGCTGGCCAGGGCTAAGGAGCAAGCCGCAACGACCGTATCGCCTGCGCCCGTGACATCGAACATCTCGCGTGGCTCCGTGGAAAAATGCCTGATCTCCCTGCCGGGGCGGAAGAGGCTCATCCCCTCAGGCCCCCGGGTGATGAGCACCGCCTTGGCCTGCCACATCTGGAGAAGCCTCCTGCCCGCCTCGCGTAATGAGGCCTCGTCCCGGATTTCTATCCCGGACGCCTGACTGGCCTCCTCCCGGTTAGGTGTGACCAGGGTTGGATTGCGATAGGCCGGGAAATTCTCCCTTTTCGGATCCGCCACACAGAAACAATGTTTTTCCGCGACGAGGTTGGCTATCAACTCTAAAAGCTCGCGATGAATGACCCCCTTGCCATAATCGGAGATGACGATACCGTCGCATCGATCTATCTGCTTTGCCACGAATTGGCGGATTTTTTGGAGGACGCTACGCCGGATCTCCCCGTGATTCTCCCGATCCAAGCGTACGATCTGTTGATGGCGCGGATGCGCGATGATGCGGCTTTTCTGCGTGGTCTGGAAATGACTTTCGACAAAAACACCTTTGGTAGAGATTCCGATTGCTTGGAGTCCTTGAAGCAATCGCTTCCCCGTTTCATCGCGCCCCATGACGCCGCAAGCTGTCACCTTGCCCCCGAGAGTTCGAATGTTGTGGGTCACGTTAGCGGCACCTCCGAGACGATAGCTCTCCGAGATTACCCGCAGCACAGGAACAGGCGCCTCCGGCGAGATCCGCTCGACATCCCCCCAGATAAACCGATCCAACATGAAATCGCCCACCACCAGGAGATGGCCGCGATGGAACTTGCCTAGGAGCGCCAAAAGCCTGTTCGTTCTAGACGTCAACTCGACTACCCTCCTCCTTTGCTCTGTTAAAGCCCCATTCCGGATGCATCTGGAGCAGATCATAATAATAATCCTCATTCTTCCTTGCCATTTGCTCCATAGTAAATTGCCGCAAGACGCGCTCGCGCCCTTTTTCTCCCAACTGCCGCAACAGACCCTTTTGGGAAATCAATCGCTCGATAGCCTGGGTCAATGCCTGGGGATTCATCGGAGGGACGAGCAGGCCGGTGGCAGCATCACTCACCAGCTCCGGAATTCCCCCTACCCTTGTCGCCACCACAGGTTTTCCCGCAGCCATGGCCTCCAGAATAGCAACCCCCAGGCCCTCGTAAACAGAAGGGAGCACGAAGATATCGATGGTCGATAAAAAACCCGGAATATCCGAGACAAAGCCGATCATTTCCACGTCTTCCCGCAGGCCCAACTCCAGGACGATCTGTTGGAGCCTCTCTCTTTCGGAACCGTCGCCCGCAAAGCGATATTTCGGAAAGGACATTGGTTTTTATTGGAGCGCCGCAGCCTCCAATAAAAACCGATGTCCTTTCCTCTCTTCCAGAACCGCAGCTGTCCCGATAACCGTCGGGCGCCTGTCGGAGTCCGCCGCCGGCATCTTTTGAAACGGCGCGGGATCAATTCCGCTATGGATGAGACGGATCCTCTCTCGCCGGACACCCCCCTGCACCAGCAAATCTACGATCTTTTGAGAAATGGCAACTACTCCATCGACCTGCCGGTTGTAAAGATAATCATTATACCAATTTCTCCTTACGGGATAGTCCATCCTCCGCGTTACCAGATATCGGATTCCCGGATAAATTCGCCTGAGCCACAGGGAAAGGGCATGGGCCCTCTTGGTATGGAAATGGACGATGTCATATCTCTCTTTCCGAATGAGCCGCCTGAGAGAAAAGATTGGTCTGAAATCCAGGTCGTTCCTGACAAAGAGAGGAAAGGTCACAATGCCGATCTTCCGAGCCTCCTGTAGCAGCAGCCCCCCAGGATGGCCCAGGAGATGGCTTTGATGTCCCTGCCGGCCGAGGTAACTGAGAAGACCTAGAACCTGGCGTTCCCCGCCGCCCCACTCCCTTTCCGGATCCACATGAAGGATTTTCAGCGCGCGCCGGTTGCTACCCACCTCTCCCTCCGCTCTGCCCCTTCCCTTCGGTAAACTCAGGGCGGGACTTCGAGTGAGCCTCAGTCGAACTCTGAGCACCGTCGAACCGCAGCTCACGCTCCCTAAGTTTGGCATATTTAAGGAAAACATAGACTGCCGCGGTCACGGCAACGAAGAAGCCCGGAAATCCTTCTAGGAAACCTCTCTTCCACAGATAAAAGCGGAAGAAGCGAAAGGCCGGCCGACACAGATTGTCCATCCAATGCCAACGCCTTCTTTGCCCTCTCAGCTCCCCTGAAGAGACGGTGGTAAAATGGTTGATGCGCCTCAAATGATCGGAAATATTCCGGTAGGAAAAGTGATGCAAGGGGTGTCTCAGACGGCGAACGCTGCCCTGAATCAGGATCCTCTCGTGCGGGTCGGAACCGCCCCAGGTCGCAAGATCTCGCCGGAAGATTCTGATGTCGTAATCAGGATACCAACCACCCCGCCACCACCATCTCCCAAGGTAATAAACGAGCCGTGGCACAGAGAAGGCTGCATAGCGATTTCCGAAGCGCTCGAGGGCGCTCAGGATTTCACCGCGCAACTCCGCGGGAACACGCTCATCGGCATCCACGAGGAACACCCATTCCTTGGTCGCCTGGGAATGCGCAAAGGCTTTTTGATCCCGGTATCCAGCCCAGGGGCGCTGGAGAACCCGGTTCGTATACTGCCGGCAGATCTCTACGGTACGGTCGGTACTGAAAGAATCCACCACGACGATCTCATCGCACCACCCCAGGCTTTCGAGACAGGCCCGGATGTTTTCCTCCTCGTTGAAGCAGACAACGATGGCAGAGATTTCTGGACGAGCCCTAACCATTTCTCCTCGCTCTAAGGCACACATCAGAAGATAGAGGTTGGCAGCGAAAAAATCAAACCAGCTCTTCAACTCCCCCCATCCAGATGTTATATAAAATCGTCCGCAAGTTACGGAAAAAGGGCAAGATGCGGAACCTCACTCGTTCGAGAGGATGGTCTTTAGCTCATACTGAGGTTATCTACGTGCCGAGATCAGCGATTGGTCACCAGAACGATGTCGTCGACTTTCACTAGCACTTTGGGCACAGTTGCGACCTGCTCAGCCAGACGAGGGAGGTTCTTCTCTTCGATAAAAACGAGGAGCTTCTCGCCGAACGGTTTCCATAGTTCGGAAAATTCTTCAAAGGTATACAGGACTCGACCATAGCCTGGTGCCGGTTGAGGTCTTTTTTTTGCGATGTAGGAACTGCCCATAAGTCTGCTCTTTTGTCCTGACCAAACGACCCAAATGGGTCGGTCGATAGAAAGATAGAAGGGTAAGCTTGAAAGATAGGCATCGTAGATCACGATTTGGTCTTTCGGGCCGATAACCCTCGCAGACTTCTCAGCTAACTCCTTGGAAGAGCGGATCGAGGATATGGAGCCCGTGATCGCGGAAAGAAATAAAAACAAAACACAAAAACCCAGGCAGGAAAAGCAGTACGGACCGTCAAGGTTGGCGCTGAACCTCATCCCTATTGCCAGGCAGAGAAAAATGAGACCTAGCAGAAGAATGAGAGTGATATTCCCCTGCAGTATCTGGAGGCCACGAGGAGGTATCCTGAGCTCCTGCGGAAGCAAGTCTGCCAGATAAAAGCTCAACACCGTGAAAGTAAATAGCGTGCTCAGAGTAAGCCAGGGAAGGGAGAAGACCCAGTTCTTTCTTCTTAACGAGTCCTCAAAGACCCGGGTTAGGGAACGGCCTGCAAGAATCGAAAGCGGTGGATAAATCACCAAAATATAATGCGGGGCCTTCGAATTGGAGAGAGAGAAAAAGAGCAGAGGAACAAGCGTCCAGACGATCAAGAACAGGATCTTATCGTCCGATAATTTATTCCATGTTTCCTTGACGATGATTGGAATCAGAAAAGTCCAGGGAAGAAATCCAACGGCTAGGACCCCCAGGAAGAAATACCAGGGCGCGCCCCGTTCGAAGTGGCTGGTGAAGAATCGAAGGAAATTTTCCTCGAACAGAAAATAGCTGAGGTAACCCGGGTTCTTTATTTCCGACCAAGCATATCCTGCTAGGACCAAGATCAAGAAAACAGGAAGGCCAAGGAAAAACTCCCAGTCGCGGATAAGAAACCATCTTCTTGAAAGAAATAGATAAATACAAATGACCGCTCCGGGAAGTAGCAAGCCTACGGGCCCCTTCGCGAGAAAGGCGATGCCTGTGGCTCCCCACATGAGACCGTAAAAAAGCCGTCCGTAAGTGGTTCTTTCCGTGTGACTGCCCCAGTAGAACGAACAGAGGGATAGGGTGATGAAAAAGACAAGGACCATTTCTGCAATCACGATCCTGGATAATACAAAATACTCCGTGCTTGTTACCAGGATGAGGCTGCTCCACAAAGCCCCCCAAGGACCCAACAGCGTGCGGGCAATCAGATAGATCAGCAAACCGCATCCCAGGCCCCCTAAGGCCGAGGGCAATCGAGCCGACCACTCTGAAACGCCGAAGATCTTGAACGAAAGCGCGGCGGGCCAGTAGAAAAAGACAGGCTTATCCAGGCGTGGAAGAAAGTTATAGTAAGGAGTGGCCCAATCGTTGATTAATAAAATCTCCCGCGCCACCTCGGCGTTTCTACCTTCGTCAGGCTCGAATAACGCTGGGCCTCCTAGATCGTAAAAAAAGATAAAATAGCACAGAAGGAGGAAAACGAAAACGGACAGTCTGTTCTCAAAGGGGGTCAAGGATCGCCTCAAGGTGAGAAACACTTCAACGTTGGGAAGATCGACGAAATGGGCGGCGATCTGCTGCCGGGTTCTTTATATCGCCGCACGGAAATTGCGCCTGTCCTATGCGAAGCCAGCGGGAAGGTGGATGCTTCGAAAGCTGACAACCTAAGCAACGGTTTGAGTTTTTTGAATCGTTCAAATCGTTAAAGCGCATTGAACGGGTTGAACGTTTTGAATTTTTCTGAGAGCATAGCCATATAGTGGAAGTACCGCCCTTTGGCCCGGTATTTCTCCCGCTCCTTGCCCATCAGGGAATACCAGCCGAGGCTCCAGACAGATCGCAGGAGATTAGGGACGATTGTTAAGATCGAGTTTTTCTTATAAAGAAGACGGCTTCGACCCTGCTGCTCGTGCCTCAGACGAAAGAATTCCTCAGTCAGGCGACTCCAGTCCACTTCGTGATAAACCGCCGCTCTAGGCTCGTATCCGATCCTGCCTCCTGATCGAATAATCCTCTGGGCAAACTCCACGTCCTCGGAGATGCCCGAACGGCCTGGACCCAGCCTTTCATCGAAAAGACCGACGCGAGAGAAAAGCTCCCGCCGCATAGCCATGTTTGCCCCGGTAAGCGTTGTTATCTCCCGCCTCCCGGGGTTATACTGGACGAAAGGAATTGTCCGATAGCGATGATAGGCGCGCAGAAACTCCTGGTCGTTTTGCATCTCCGGGGGCATGAGGATCGGTCCCTGCATGACTTCAAAGGCGCCCTTTTTGAAGAAATCGTGTACTGCTCTGAGCCACTGAGGATCGACTTGTACATCATCGTCGAGAAAGGCCAGGATCGGCCCGCGCGCCTCCCGAATCGCGGCATTCTGGGCACGGCACTTGCCCGGCAGCGGTTCGCGGACGACCCGTACGGCGACCCCCCCGGATGCTGAGTACTCGCGAGCCGTCTTTGCCACAAGCTCAGCAGTGGCGTCGTTGCCAGCATTGTTGGCGACGATCACCTCAAAAGGAATGGCCTCGCGGCCATTGAGGCGTGAGAGCCCGTCCAGCAAAAGGCCGAGGCTCGACGCCCGGTCGTGGGTGGGCACGATCACGCTGACGGCCGGCGGATTTCCGGCCTCTGCTTCTAACTCGCGGACCATGGCAGCCACCGAAGCTGATAGAGGCGATACTTGGGAAACAGGGGGCGCCGGGAAACGGCCTGCTTCAAAGCCTCTCTGGCCCCCGTCGGGTCTCCCGCCTTCCAGCGACCTTTGGCAAGCCGGTAATAGCGGTACGCCAGGCGTCTTGCGATCCGTTCCCGGCCCAGCATTTCCTTAGCTTGGGGAAATTCACGGACTAGTTTCTCGATCACGCGGATATTGTCCAAGAGTCTGAGTTCCCGGTCACCGACGAGGTTCGCATCGTGCTTACGATAGAGAAAAACCACCTTATCCAGGTAAGCGACCGGATATTTCATCCACATCCTCATCGCCAAATCCAGGTCCTCTCCGATGCGGATGGTTTCATCTAATCCTCCGAGCGCTTCCAGGCTGGACTTCGCAATCATGGAGGCCTGCAAACGAAAGATGCTCTTCTCGAAGAGGTCCCTGAGCGTCACGCCCTTCGCAGCCAGACGAACGGATTTTCTCTTAGGGACGATGGTCTCCCGACTGTGCTCCGGCCCCTCCAGGTAGCCGCCATTGGCGAAAACGAGGCCGCAGCCCGGATGTTTTTCGGCAAAGCCGTAGAGCGTTTCAAGATGGTCGGGCGCGCTGATATCGTCCGAATCCTGAAAAGCGATCCACCGCCCTCGCGCATGGCGGATCCCGGTGTTGCGCGCCGCCGAGGGGCCCCGATTTTCCTGACGGAAAAAACGTATCTGACCGGCATACGACTCCAACAGTTGCCTGGTCCCATCGCTGGAGCCGTCATCGACTACGATTAGCTCATAATCCCTAAAGCTCTGGCGCAAAACGCTTTGGATCGCATCCCGAAGAAAATGGGCTCGATTATAAGTGGCAATGACCACGGAAACGGCGGGACTTTTTCCCATAGCTTATTCCTAATCGCTCTGACCGGAATCACGCCTAAGGCAAGAGCCTGCCTTGCCTATGAGATATCCCCAGTATCTCATGATGCGTCCTTCAGCCTTGTAGGCCTTTTCGCCTTGTCCCAAGGTCCGATAGAGGCCGTACCGAATGCAACTGGCGAGTAGATTTGGAACCACGCGGAAAGGCATGGAATCCCGTCGAGAGAGGCTTCGGCTGAATCCCTTGAGATAGTGAATCCGGCGGTTATACGCCCTGCCGTACCGCCCTGGATCCAATTCATGATAAACCACTGCGTGCGGCGTATAGCCTATCTTAAAACCCGCCTTGCGGATGCGCGCGGAGTACTCTGTATCCTCGCCGAACCCCGAGGCCCCAGCTCCCAGGCTCGGGTTATAAAACCCGGCCTTTTCAAACACCTCTCGCTTAAGAGAAATATTGGTCGCTAAGAGTCCCTTGATCTCTCGGATCTGATTGCCATAATCTACTAAGGGGATGTTATACTGGTAAAGCCGTTCAAGATCTGCTGGTCTCCCCTCAGGATCAACTCCCGGCAGGATCCTTCCTTGGAGAGCATCAAAAGCGGCCAAGTCGTAACATTCAAGATGCCGCACCAGCCACTGTGGATGCACGACCACATCGTCATCTATAATGGAAATAATCTTGCCCTCAGACTCTTGCAAGCAGCGATTCACCGCATTGGCTTTTCCCCTTCGCATCTCTTGAAGAACCCTGAGGAGGAATTTTCGAGGTTTCTTTTGTTCTTCAAGGAGAAACCTTCCTGTCTCATCCGTAGAGCCGTTGTCGGCGAACAAGGCCTCCGTTCGAAGCGCGTCCGGGATCTCCATGAGATCGAGGCTGCGCAGAAGCCGCGTAAGGCTTTGAACTCGATTGCGCGTTGGAACGACGATACTGACATCGATGGGAGTCATAAGTCCCCAAGGCCTGTTTCCGCTCGCCCGAAGACAGCGCGCCTCACGGCCACTATGCGCTTGCTGTTCCTTGCCATCCACTATAAAGCGATATTCGGAAAATATCAATTTTCCCTTAGGATTCCGTCAAGACCTTATAGAAAAGCGTCTCGTAGCGCTGGACGCTCTGAGGCATATCAAATTCCTTCTCAACCCTGGCTCTCCCGGCCAGTCCCATCCTACGCCGCTCCTCGGGATGGGTGAACAAAAACTCCAACTTTTCAACCAACAGGCCCACCGGAACCGGAAGCGGAAGCAAAAAACCATTGACGCCGTCCTCCACGACTTCGGCGGTCCCTCCCGCATTGGTGGCGATCACAGGACGCCCCATGGCCATGGCCTCCAGAACAACATTGGGCAATCCTTCCCACTCCGAGGGATGCGCCAGGACATCGGCATCCGCGAGCACCTGCGGGATGTCGTGGCGAAGCCCTGTGAAGAGAATACGCTCCCGGAAGGGAGACTGCTCGAGATACTTCGCCATCTCAGCGTAATATGCCTGATCCGAGGGAGTGCCTACCAGCAGGAAAAAGGCGCCGGGCTGTCGTCGGAGAATTTCTTCCGCAGCCTTGACTAAAATCACCTGTCCCTTTCTTTCACCGATCCTTCCGATCAGGACAGCCACCAAGGCGTCCTCAGGTATTCCATACTCCTGCCGAAAGATTCCGCGCGAGACCCGTTTTGGATCGAATGCGCGCAGATCCACCCCGTTGTGGATTACCTCGACTTTCTCCTCGGAAAGCCAGCCGCCTTCTACCAGATCGCGCTTGCCCATTTCGGAGTTGGTCACAGCGCGCGATGCAAAATGGCGGTAACGCCAGCGCTGACGCACGAACCGGAAGTCGCGCCTCCATTGAGTACGATCGTGCCCGCAAATGGCGCGGAGGCGCACGACGACGCGGCCTCTTCCGGCGAGCTTGACTGCCAGGCCCGCCAAGCGAAAATCCCGCTCTCGCATGCTGAGGACCACGTCGATGCCTTCTTTCCGGATCAATCGAGCCATCGGCAGCACCGTGCGTGGATCCATGTCTCCTCGCATCGGGAAAGCGTGAACATGAAAACCACCCGCCTGTAATTCTCTCAAAAATCCCGAATCCCGCTTGACGCAAAACCCGACCTGATGGCCGCGCTCCATCAGACCCTTCGCCAACCTCCGTCCCCAAATCTCCAACCCTCCCGTGGGATAGCGCGAGTGACTGGTGATCAAAATGTTTAATTTCTCCATGTGGCGAAGGCGTCTCCTAAAGAGACCAGGCTATGAACGACAGATCCTGTCGGCTTGTTATCCCCTGAATATGAAATTTTCTTTTAAGGGAGCGCGATCTCATCCGGACGTAAAAAGAGGACCTCGGTCCCGCAGGCGCGCGCCGGGCCGCCGGCAGGGAAACTACTCCCCCGCAATCTAGGATTCCGTCAAGACTTTATAGAAAAGCGCCTCGTAGCGCTGGACGCTCTGAGGCATATCAAATTCCTTCTCAATCCTGGCTCTCCCGGCCAGTCCCATCCTACGCCGCTCCTCGGGATGGGTGAACAAAAACTCCATCTTTTCAACCAACAGACCCACCGGAACCGGAAGCGGGAGCAAAAAACCATTGACGCCGTCCTCCACGACTTCGGCGGTCCCTCCCGCATCGGTGGCGATCACAGGACGCCCCATGGCCATGGCCTCCAGAACGACGTTGGGCAATCCTTCCCACCCCGAGGGATTCGCCACGACATCGGCATCCGCGAGCACCTGCGGGATGTCGTGGCGAAGCCCCGTGAAGAGAATACGCTCTCGGAAAGGAGACTGCTCGAGGTACTTCGCCATCTCAGCGTAATATGCCTGATCCGAGGGAACTCCCACCAGCAGGAAAAAGGCGCTGGGCTGTCGTCGGAGAATTTCTTCCGCAGCCTTGACTAAAATCATCTGTCCCTTTCTTTCACCGATCCTTCCGATCAGGACAGCCACCAAGGCGTCCGCAGGTATTCCATACTCCTGCCGCAAGATTCCGCGCGAGACCCGTTCTGGATCGAATGCGCGCAGATCCACCCCGTTGTGGATTACCTCGACTTTCTCGTCGGGAAGCCAGCCGCCTTCTACCAGATCGCGCTTGCCCATTTCGGAGTTGGTCACAGCGCGCGATGCAAAATAGCGGTAACGCCAGCGCTGACGCACGAACTGGAAGTCACGCCTCCATTGAGCGCGATCGTGCCCGCAAACGGCGCGGAGGCGCGCGATGACGCGACCCCTTCCGGCAAGCTTGGCCGCCAGCCCTGCCAAGCGAAAATCCCGCTCTCGCATGCTGAGGACCACGTCGATGCCTTCTTTCCTGATCAGTCGAGCCATCGGCAGCACCGTGCGCGGATCCATGTCTCCTCGCATCGGAAAAGCGTGAACATGAAAACCACCCGTCTGTAATTCTTCGTGGAGTTTGGAGCCCCGCTTGACACAAAACGTGACTTGATGGCCGGACTCGATCAAGGCTCTTCCCAATCTCTGCTCCCAAACCTCCAATCCACCGGTCGTGTAGCGCCAGTTGTTGGTGATCAAAATGTGTAACTTCTCCACGGTACGGAAACGCCTCCCCGGAGGCTGGGCTGTTGCCGGCGGATCTTCGGCCCACTCATATCCACGTGTAAAGTACATAAGGGCTGTCAGATTGTCAATTCTGCCGCTTCTTGCGCCACGACCGCGCGTCTGGCGCGCGAACGAGGATATTCGCGTCTTTAAGCCCGGTTTATTTCTCTCGCCGGGTGACACCGGAGAAGTATTCCATCCGATTTGACACCCGCTTCTATCTAGCCCATCTGCCATCAGATCAAAGCCCGCTCTCCTCCTCGCAGGAAGTAACAGAGGGCCTCTGGCTGACGCCGCAGCAGGCGTTGCAACGCGCGCAGAACGCCGGCTTCCCGATGATGCCGCCGACGCTCGCCGCGCTCCGGACCCTGGCGGCATTGGGTTCTTGGCAAAAGCTCCGCGAGCAATATCAACTGGAAACGCGCCAGGTTTTATAAGGAAAAGAGGTCCTGCCCGGCGCTACCGGCCGTCTTGGATTGCCCCATTTCGGACCTTAGCCTTCTGCCGTCGCGGTGAAAGCCGAGCCAATTCCACTGCTCGGGATAGCGACGAACCACGGCCTCCAGATGGCGAGTAAACAAGGCTACGTTCGCCCTAACATCTTCCTGCAGATCTCCTGTTCGAATGAGATCGATTTCCGGCCCGATGCAAAGGATCAGATGATCCTTCTCGTCTCGCGTAGAAAACATGGGGATAACCGCGGCGCCCGTGCGCAGGGCCAGGGTCGCGGGGCCACGGGGGGCAGGGACAGTGCGGCCTAAGAACTCCACCTCCACGTCGCCGGACTTGAACTCGTCCGCGATGAGAAGAACCACCTCGTTTCTTCTTAAAGCCCTAAGAATTTGTCGCGCCGCCTCCCGGCGAGGCTTCGCCGATATTGTTGTAACTCCCACGCTAGCCCGGTAGCGGTCAGTCAAGCGGGCAAAACCTTGGTCTCGCGGATGCTTCACCACGACACTGAAGGGATATCCCCCGGCTGCTAGACGGGTGCCGATTATGGTGAAATTTCCTAGATGGGCGCTGAGCGCGATGACCCCCTTTTTTCTTGCCAGGGCCCGTTTCAGATGCTCCTCGCCTTGAATGGCAACCGTGGAACGAATCCCTTCCTTGGAGCTATGAAGGGTGCAGGTAGTCTCATAAACGCCCTGGGCGAAGTTTCTCCAGGCCCTCCACACTATGACCTTTCTCTCCTCCAAGGAGGGGAATTCCTCCCTCATAGCCAGGGTCAGATTCTCCTCCATCCGTCTTTGGTATTTCCACAAAATAACGAAGGTCAGCCGAGCAGCCAGTGAAATCAAGCGGACAAGCCAGGGACGAGGAATCAGGGGAAGCAGAGAGACAAATCCCCTCAGACAATATTCCCCGATGCGGTAGCGCAGCCAGTAGAAAAATTTTCCGATATACCTCTTTTTCTTCTTAGCCATGGTGCTCTGTCTAGTGACTTTTTATCCGGAATTTCCGATTTGAGTCTCTCCTTCGCTCAAATGGCTACACCAGCCCACCTGCGCGAGTCAAACCCATCTCACAATGGCTCTTTTGGGTGGCATGGCGGCTCCCTTTGCAACCGCACTTCATTCGCCCGAAACCGATGGCAGGAAAAAGACGGGTCCAACTCACAGCTAGTGTCCTGGAACTAATGAAAGCATTTTGATACCGAATATCCGGGTTAAGATCGTTGTGAAAGTAATTTTTTCAGGAATATCTTTTTCCGAACCTTCGGGCAGGCTCCGAGGTGGATCGCCGCGCTCACGATCCAACATCTTGACAATCTTGGTTTCAACCTCTGAGGGATCGTCCGCGGGCCAAAATACGCAAAGCTCAGCAGTCGAGCGGTCTCCGCAGAGGAAGGTTATCTCCGTTCAAATGCGAGGACAGTTCCGTGCAGCGCCGATACGACAAATCCCTTCTCCAGGATCGCTTGGACCGCTCGTCCTGCAACCTTCGATCCCATCAACCTCGGATGGAATTCAGCGATTACGAGGCCGATGGAGTCTGGTAAGTTCGGTGGATATTCGCTCCAGACTGCTTCCGTGCCTTCGATGTCCATCACGAGCGCCGAGGGCTCCAAATTGGTTTGCTGACAGATGGCCAAAGCGGTGAGCCAAGGCGGACTCTGGCCGGAAGTTGGGCCGGCGACGGCCCGCCCGGAAAGCGTTTGTTCCGATTGTTGAAACGACTGTTGAGCAATGCGGGCCGGCACTTGGTCCTGCCAGAGAGGGCAGCAGAGGGCGTTGACCCAAACGGCACGGACGCCGTTCAAGGCCAACTGCGCCTCGAACGGCACTTTCAAACGAGCATCCGCCTCGACGCACACCAAGCGGCCGGTGGGACCAGCTTGGCGGCTTAGAAAACAAGTCACGATGCCCACCGACGCGCCCAACTCCAGAATTTGTTCTCCCGGCTTGATAAAGTGCCGGACTAAATCACACTCGGCCAGTTCGTACGAGCCGCGCATTAGGCGCCGGCGCGTCTTTGGGTCCAACGGCGAATTCTTGAGCGGGACTTTGACTCCGTCCAATTCCACCTGCTCTGGCCACCGAGAAAAGAACGGCACTTTAGTTCTTAACAGACTCATTCGGCGCCAAATCGTTGCTTGAGTTTATTCCCTGCTTGAAAAGGAAATCGTGCCTCACGCCCGAAAAATCGTGGCCAAGGCAATCTTCTCAAACTCGGCTCGGGAGATGAAAGGGTTGCTCGCCCGCTTCCTGAGTCCAACACAGACGAGGTGGGATTGGTCTCCTTTAAGCGCGATGTCGCTTTCCCGGAGGATTTCATAATCGCATTGGCTCGCCAGCCGGTGGTGGAAGTCGAACGTGTAATAGTAAAGGCCGTGCCTGGGCCAGGAGCCCGTCTTGGGGTTCAGGTGGATAAAAATGCCGTTCTGCTTTACCAAGGAGTGAAGATTTTTGAAGCACTCATATTCCTCTTCGACATGCTCGCTCGTGCCCGAATTAGTCAAAACGTCAAACTGATCTATGAGTTCGGGGTCCTGGATCGGCTCGCACAGGTCCAGCGGCAACGCCCCGTCCAATCCGTTCCGATCGATGGAAGTATGGTCATAGCCCAGACTACTGAAGTACTCCTTGCCTGTTTTGGCTTTCGTTATTCGAGCAGCGCTTTTCCGGATCTGCTGGTTACCCAGCTCACACATCTTCAAACCTGTCGCCCGCTGGAAACCTGCGAGCGCGCACGTCTCGTTGATGAAGTTGATGTATTCGAGCTGTAAGCCCATGATTCTAATTCCTCATTGGATTGACGAATGAAGCGGCTTAAGCGAGAGGAAATTCATGGGAGCGAATAGGAATTGACAGAAATCGAAGCATAAAATGACAGAATTTGCTTTTGAGGCAAGACCTCTAAGAACTTCGAAATTCCCCCAACGTTAACGTGCGGCCCAGCGTTCGAGAAGCCAACGAGCCCACCACAACCTCCTCCCTGACTGACATCTCGATACTGCGTTGCAGATTATCCGATTAGATAGTGTTATGTCAAACTGCGTATCGAATCTTCACAGTCATCAAGGCCGGATCGTCTCTTCTTGACGGGTCTTTTTCAAGGTCGCCTCCATAACATCCCCTAGTGAGATACGATCTACAAGAAAGAAAAACGGCTTAAGCGTCCGCCGGATCGGTTTATTGCTCGGCCAGTTGATCCGCCGCAACCAGTCGGGCCAACCATCCCCACTCTCTTCCAGGTAATATTTCACGCTTCGCACGAAGTTAAAAGGACCTGAGCGAAAACGCATCCCAACAATTTCAAAGCCGGTCGCACGGCAGAGAAATTTCAGCGTCTTCGGGCAATAGGAAATCACATGGCGTGGCGCATCCAGAGCGTACCAGTTCGCTCCAAACGACCAAAACGTGAAGCTGAGAGTGTTGGGGACGGTTACATAAACGAGCCCGTCCGGCTTCAGGATTCTTTTTATTTCAAAAAAAGTCCCACGGGGGTCTGTCAGATGCTCCAAGACGTGGGACAATCGAACCACATCAAAAAAACCGTCCTGAAATCGAGCTTCCTCGATTTGTCCCTGATGCACGTTGAGCCCTAACGATCGGGCCTGAGCCGCACCGACGGCACTGGGCTCGACTCCGTACGAATTCCAACCCCAGCTTTTGAGGCGATAGAGGTAAGATCCTCCGCCGCACCCAACATCCAGAACCCTGCCCTCTCCCCGATAAGGAATGGCATCCTTGGCCATAACAAGAGAAAGAAAAAAGGCGGCCCATCTGTTGAAAAGGGAAGGCTTTCCTCCCTTTGGGGATGGATAACCATAGTAGTTCTCCAACACAAACCGTCTGATGCCTTTGTATGTCTTTTTGTCGATGGCCCTGGAATGGCGGTAGCGGCCATAGCTGTCCGGGTAGTAGCGCGACAGCTCTGCCGCCTGGAGTGGCGGAAGGTAGAACACCGCGCGACACCGCCTGCATTGGAACACTGTAAAATCTCCTGGAAGTCCGTGGACACGGTCCCGGCCCTTAAAGAGACGGACGGTCTGATCGCCTTTGCAGAGTGGACACAACAGCGTCATTAACCTGCCGCTCGACGAAGAACGAAAAGAGCCTCTCTATCCCCGCCCGAAAACTCCTTGTCCAATGACCACCCATGCTGTCTGAGTGCAGATTCAGACTCCAGGTAAGCTTTTTTATCCAGGGCGAGATAATCCCCGCCGGCGGTGTCAAGGAAACCGGCAAGCTCGTTAGGTTTTTTCGGCAAGATTCGATTTGTCCCTGCGGCATAAAAGGCCACGCGCCCATTAGTGGTGACAATGGTGGGCCCGTCAGGTTTTTCTTTGAGGTATGCCCCGGCCCGGCGGAGATAGAATTTGTCTTCGCCGATTGCCCGGAGCGTCTTAGGCAGGGTTCCAACAGTAAAGAGAACCAGAACAAGTCCGGTAACGAGCATGCCTTTTCGCCCCCACCGGTTGCAAGTGTATTCTTTCACCGCAAGAAATCCGGCTCCCACCCAGCCCAGGGAAATCGGAACCAACGGAATCCCGTAACGACGGGTCACGTATAGGAGCGCAAACGTGCCAAGGTAAAAAGTTACCAAGACGAGAAAAAGAAAGTCGCTTTTTTCCCAGAACCTTTCCCGGAAAAAGAATAACCACCCTATGAACAAAAAGGGGAGATAAGAATAATGGAGGGCCTCGAAATAGAAACCCACGGAGCGGAAGGCATCGATAAAAACCTTTTTGAGGTAAGTGAACGGATGAGAAGCGACGAAATCCACGATTCGGACTTGATTCGAATCCGTCACACCGGGCTCATCCCAATCCACGCCATGCCTCGCCAACGCCATGGAGAAAACCAGACTGGTCTTGCGGCTGATCGCCCAGCTGCCAGTATCCCACCGAAGGTAGGCAATATAGGGGGCGGAAAAGAGAACGAAGCCAAGCGCCAGCACCGCCGCGCACAATGCGTATTTTCGCAGCCGGCCCAGCATCCATCCCCGGTAGAGCAAGAAAAAACAGCCAACCACCATCAAGCCAACACCCTCCGGTCTCGTCAGATAGGCCAGTGCTGAAATTATCCCGCTTAAAACAAATTCGCGCGCCTTACCACCGTCGAGGCCCCGTTGCAGTAGATAAAGAGCCGAAACCGAGAAAAACACATAGGGTATTTCGGTTCTGACCTCGAGCGACAAACGGGCAAGGTACGGGCTCAGCGCGTAGAAAAACAGGGCAACCTGGGCCACCCTGATCCCATAAACCCTGCGCAACAGCCCAAAGAGAGGAAATAGAACGAGAACGCCCAGAATAAACGGCCACAGCTGCCCGGCGAGCTCCCAATCTCCAACGACGGGATAGACCAGGGAGGCCATTAGAGGAAAAAGCGGCGGATAGAATGACGCGAGACCTTGAAGCCAATCACCTTCCCGGAAGTGCCGGGCCGCCTGAAGATAGACCACCCCGTCATTATTGATGGTATAGTAGTTCCTAAAGAGATAGAGCCGGACCCCAAGGGTCAGAAGTAGAGCTCCAACCCAATAAAAACTGTTTATCCTTTTCTGAGCGAGCGCAGATCTCTCCGAGCGCTCTCTTCGAGGACTCTCTTGATCCATTTTCTCCTCTCCCTCCGATCGAAAAAAACCTTTCCAAGATAGACTTTCAACCAATAGAGCTTCTCGCTCGCACGCAAGAGTGTTCCCATCGTCCGATTCAACTGGACCAGATTCTTGATTCGGCGGCGGCGATTCAAAACCCGATATTTCCGAATCCCTTCTAAGTCCAAGAGATAAAAACACCTGTCCGGGCGCGTATCGCCAGAGGCGACGATGATATTGGCATCCTTGAGATCGTTATGATAAATGTTTCGCCCGTGAAGGGAGCGAAAAAGAACCGCCAGATCCTTTAAAAAGATACGCCGCCTGAGAAATCCTTCCGGCCCGCTGATAGGGATAAGCTCCTCGCGCCAGTAGACATCAACGGTCTTTCCTCCGGGGATCTCTTCGGAAAGATAAAAGCTTTTTGCCAGCACTCCCCGCGAACGATGTTCAACCGCCGCGATGGGACGGCCTGTATGGAAACCCGCCCCCAGCAGAATTTTGGCCCCAGCCCATGAGCGAGAGGCCGCTGAAGGAAAAAACAGCGAACCCAATTGATAGCGCCGGGAAAATACGTTGTACCGCTTTAAATAGATCCTTCTTGCTTTGCCGCCGATCTCCAGCTGAACCCGTCCCACTTTGATTTTTTTCTGGTCTTTAATGATTTCGCACTGCGGAGAAGAAAAGAGCTGGTCGGGATCGGAGAACAAGTAGAGGTTAGGGTCTGCGTGCAAATCTGCGCAAACCCACAAACAGGAGGAGCCGATCCTCAGAAAAACGTCTTCAGGCGACTGCCCCACGGCGCTCCTGTCCGGCCACCTCCGCGAGACAACTCTCAAGCTCGCGGAAGTGATTTTTCCATGAATACCTTTCCCCAAGCCTCCGCGCTTGCTCGGATATAAATTGCCAGCGTTTAGGATCAAGCAGCGCCAGCACCCTGGCTTCCACTTCCAAGGGATCATCCGGACAGGTCAAAATTCCCTGCTCTAACTCTCCCGTCAGAACCTCGGCCGCGCCGACCGTCCCGCTTACCAGCACCGGTAATCCAGCAGCGAGGGCTTCCAAGACCACGTTGCCAAATGCCTCCTGAAGGGCCGGAAGGGCAAGCAGATCCGCCGCTCCAAAATAGCTCTCGATCTCGTCCTGCCGGCCGGCAAAGAGAATCATCCTCTTGGCCTGTCTTTCCGCCCTCGAAATATAACGTCCCTTTTGTGCATCCTCGCCAACCACCAGGAGGTAGATCCCTGCCAGCCGCGGCGATCCCCATGCGCGGAGAAGCCTATCGAGCCCCTTTCTTTGAAATCCGCTGCCGACGAAAAGGACAACCCGGGCCTCTAGAGGAATTCCCCATTGCCTTCTTATCTTCTCTCCCGCCTTTTCCCGATGGCGCGGGTGAAAACGCCCGGAATCGACTCCATTATAAATGACTGTAACCTTCTCTTCGGGTGCACGATAGGTGGCTACGATTTCCCGCTTGACCTCACGGGAAACGGCGATGATTCTTTTGTAACTATGAAGGTCGTATTGCCTCCTCTCGATCGCTAAGACGCTCCGATGATAGAGGCTGAACCGATGCCAGAGGCGGCGCCAGGCACCCTCTCCCCGGCTCATCTTCTGAAGGAATACTTGGTGGGAACCTCCGCCGCAGCGCAGGATATCCTGTTGAACCATCCTCCCGAAACTCATAACCAGATCGCATTTGTAAGGGGCAATGATCCTGGGGCACAGAAAAGCAAAGCTCACGAGACGCGCTGTTCTGCCCAGAGCCAAGACCGGCACCTTGTGGGCAACGATTCCGTGCGGAGGTTCAACAGCGAACTCGCTGCAAAAGAGATGGATCTCATGGCCCAGGTCCCTCAATCCCTCTGCGGTGAGGTAAAAATCTCTTTCCGTCCCTCCGGACAGGTCCAGCCTTTTATGGGCCAATGCGATTTTCATCAATCCTTTTTTTTCTCGCCTTCACTACGATATTGTCGGAGAATAGCAGCGCGTGGCTGAACAGGTATTTCAGGATCTGCCAATTGTAGCTCCTCTGGACCGGGTCCTTCTCGGCATGGATCACCGCCTCGAGGCTGAAAAGCCACATGAACGGATACAAAAACGGCGTGAAGAAGACCGGGGCAAACTTCACCTTTGTTTTTCTGAGCTCGACAATCTCGAACCCGCAGTGAAAGAGGAGATAGTACAGCTCATAAAAATGGATCAGGTAAATATTGGGCGCCTGGCCAGGTTTGCGCGTGTAATGCGCCGGTCGGACTCGCCCGCGGAGAAAGCCCGTGAATAGAAAGCGGAGCCGGGAGAGAACATTGAGAACGTTGGGGGTGCTGATTACCACGACGCCATCCCTTGTCATGACACGGGCAATTTCCCGGATGAGCTGCGCCTGATGCTCAATATGCTCTATGACCTCGGTCAAATTCACCCCGTCAAAGATGCCGCTCTTAAAGGGCAGGTATTCGTTGAGATCCACTCCGCCGACACGATAGATGGGACCCTCCATCGACGGCGGGGAGCCATAATCCGTAGCCACGACTTCAAATCCGTGCGACGCCAGCATACGAGAGGTCATCCCGCCGCCGCAGCTCAGGTCTAGGATCCTTTTCTCGCGACTGCCTTCGCTGGACCAAGCCTCGCTGACAGAACGCAATATAGGCCGATTGTACATAACGCACCGACAGGGCGGCCAAATGCTACGTGATGTCGAATTTTTCGACCTTGCGGATTCCTTTCTGATGCAGAACATACTCCGCCATAGAGTACAGGATATCAAGGCCGTAGCGCCATACGTTGACGTAGCTTCTCTCGGTGCCGTAGTGAGTGGGAATGGGCCTTTCCACGACGCGCAGCCCCTTCAGCTTGAACTGGATTAGGATCTCGGTATCAAAATGATAATCGTCCGAACACAAATGAAAGGGAACCCGTTTCAGAGCGGCACAGCTGAATACACGGAAGCCGGAGTGGTATTCGGAAAGGTCCCAATCCAGGACGTAATTCTGCACCGTAGTCAGGAACCTGTTACCTAGAAAGCGATGGAGGGGCATCCCTCCTTTCAGTGGGAGTCCGGCTATCCGGGAGCCAAAAACCATGTCCGCCTCCCCTTTTTCAAAAGGTTCAAGAAGGGTGCCGATTTTTTCCGGAGCGTATTGAGCATCCCCGTGAAGCATCACTACCGCGTCGTAACCCCTCTCGATGGCATGGCGATAGGCGACTTTTTGACTGCCGCCGTATCCCAGATTTCTTTCGTTTCTGTAGGTGTTGAGGTTGTGCATGCCCTTCTCGTTTTTATACCCGACCCCTATCAGGTAGGTATTGTCGGGACTGGCGTTGTCCACGATAAAGATTTCCTCTACCCGGCTCTTCACGTCTTCCGGGATCCGGTCGAGGACCAACGGGAGCGTATGGGCCGCGTTATAAGTGGGGATATAAATCGCGATTCTGAGCTTGGTGGAAGAACTACTCACTGTTCCTTATTCACTTTGACTGCTTTATTAAATTCGGGAGAAAAAACCTTTCAGACGCTCAACCATGAAGTCGACCATCCCCTGCGTCAGTCCCGGATAGACCCCGATAAAGAAGGTATCCCGCATAATCCTATCAGATTCCCTAAGGTCACCGTAAACCCGACATTCAATGTTCGCATATCCAGGTTGGCGGAGAATGTTGCCGCCAAAGACCGCCCGCGTCTCTATCCTGGCTGTCTCCAACCACTGCACCAGTTCCCTTTTAGAGACTCCCTGTTTGACCGTGATGGGAAAGCTAAACCAGGCCGGTTGAGAGCGGGGATCCAGTTGGGGTAAAATGACGAATTCTTGATAGGGCTCCAAGGCCTCGTAGAGCCGCGAAAAATTTCTCCGACGCTTTGCCACGAATTCGGGAATCCGGTCCGCCTGCACAACACCGATAGCCGCCTGGAGATCCGTGGGCTTCAGGTTATAGCCGATATGCGAATAGATGTACTTATGATCGTAACCCTCCGGAAGATCCCCCAACTGCCAGCCGAAGCGCTTCGTGCAGGTGTTGGATTCACCCGGAGCGCACCAGCAATCCCTTCCCCAATCGCGTAAGGACCGGGCAATCTTCGAAAGCCGGGCATTGTTAACAATCACACCACCCCCCTCTCCCATGGTGATGTGATGGGCCGGGAAGAAACTGAGAGTCCCGATATCCCCGAAACTTCCAACCAATTTTTCCCGGAACGTCGATCCCAGCGCATCGCAGGCGTCTTCGATCAAAAAAAGATGGTGCCGCCGCGCGACATCGCAAATGATATCCATATCGCACGGATTGCCCAGGGTATGAGGAATAACCAGGGCGCGGGTGCGGGGAGAAATAGCCGCTTCGATAAGGTGCGGATTGATATTGTAGGTGCCGACCTCCGCATCAACCAGAACGGGGATAAGTCCGTTTTGAACGATGGGAGCCATGGTGCTAGGGAAGGTCACAGCCGGGGTAATCACCTCGTCACCTTTTTTGAGGTGACCGTCCAAGTCATGGGACATCAGGGTCCCAACCGCAACTAAGTTGGCTGAAGAGCCCGAGTTCACCAAAATGAAGTCGCGGGCTGCAAAGAACCTCCTCATCTTTTTCTCGAAGAGATCTCCGTAAGGCCCGAGCGTCAACCAGAAATCAAGCGCACTATCGACTAGACTGACCATCTCGTGCTCATCGAATACCCTGCCGGCGTAAGGAATTGGAGTTTTGAAGGGCACAAACTCCTTCTCCCGGTGCACCAGTTCATAATACTCTTTAACCCGGTCGAAGATCTCCCTGGCAATACGCGCCGATTTTCCACTCCGATCCGCCTTAACGTAGGTGATCTGGGCATCGCCCCGCCACTGTCTGCGGAGACGCTTCAAGGCCTCCTCCAGGGGCATAGCCTCCGTACCCAATAACCGGTTGAGTTTTTCAACCTTCAGGCCGCCGTGAAGGGGCCGACGGGCACGTTGCTTTAAACCGGCGGTAGGGACGGCCTGTATCATTTCAGGGTCCATACCAAAAAACTTCGCCAGGGCTTTGCCGAATTCCGAGCGGGGGAGCAGATCCTTACCCACAACGTTCACTATCCCATTCGTCTTTTGCTGAACCAAACGAACACTCGCCTCCGCCAGGTAGTCCACCAGGGTCGGGTTGCCAATCTGATCTTCGGCCACTTGAATGGGCACGCCGCCCTGAAGCTTCTGGTAAACCTGCATGGCAAAATTCTTTGACCGTCGATCCCATCCGTATACAACCGTGGTGCGCACGATAAGGTAATCCTCCAGCATCTCCCGAATAACTTTCTCGCCCTCCGCCTTGCTCCTCCCGTAAATACTCACGGGGGAGGGCTGAGCCGCCTCATCGTACGGACCATTCTCGCCGTCGAAAATATAGTCAGTAGAATAGAGAACCAGCTTCGAACGACAGCGAGCCGCCTCCTCCGCGACGCTCCTTGCTCCTTCTACGTTAACCCTATATGCCTCCTCCGGATGGTCTTCACAGTATTCTACATTGGTTAGAGCCGCGGTTAAAAACACCGTCTCGGGCTGGATGAGGCGGAACCAATCCCGTACCTGGGAGGGCTCGGAAATATCCAGGGGAAGCAATCCGTCGCCGGAATGAGTTGCATAGGTCCCCGCAACCTCGCATCGGTTATTCTCCAGCACCCGCATCAGGGCCCGACCGACTAGACCCGACGCGCCGATGACCGCAGCCCTCTGGCTACCCATGCTTGATGTCCCAGTTGTAGGGAATCTTTTTAGAGAAAGGATCCATCCGAACAATTTCAGACGGATCATGAGGTTCCGTAGCGCAATTGGCCACAAGGGCCGGCTTGGCGCCGATCCCTTTGAACCCGTTCCAGATATTCGGCGGAATGGTAATCAACGAGTAGCATTCTTCGCCGGTGAAGATCTCCTGAAGCTCCCCCTTCGTAGGCGAACCGTCCCGGTCATCGTAGAGAACCAATTTGATTGCCCCGCTAACCACTCCGTAGTTCAAGGTCATGATTTTGTGAAGATGCCAGGCCTTGATAGCGCCCGGATAGATCACGGAAAAATAGATCTCCCCGAACCTTTCGAACCAAGGATCATCACGCCGTAGCATATGCATGACCTTTCCCCGCTCATCGGGGATTTGTTTCAACGGACGAATGGATACTCCTTGAATCATTCAGCACCTCGCACCCTTTTTACCGGTCCCTGCTATGGAGTCTTTGGGTAAGTCCTGCCATCCCGGATGTCCGCTCTCCCATTCGTGGCTTAAGGCCTCCAAATCCCGGTAGGTATCCATGCATCTCCAGTACCCGGCGTGTTTATAGACCGCCAATTGCTTCTCCCGGGCCAACCTTTCCATCGGCTCCTTCTCCAACACGCAGTCCTCATCTAAATAGTTAAATACCTCTTTCCGGAACACCAAGAATCCCCCATTGATCCAACCGCTTTCGATCTGCGGTTTTTCCAGAAACGATTCCGCGAGATCTCCATTCACCGCAAGCTCCCCAAAGCGCGCTACCGGCCGCACCGCGGTAACGGTAGCAATCTTCCCCTTTTCCTTGTGAAACTTGAAGAGGCGATCGACATCAATGTTTGCCAGCCCATCGCCGTAGGTCATCATAAAGTCCTCCCCATCGATATACTTTTCAATCCTCTTGATCCGTCCCCCCGTCATGGTCTGAAGCCCGGTCTCCGCCAGCGTAACTTGCCAATCGCTTTCGTCATGAAATACAGAATGGCGCGTAATCTCCTTGGTCCCCAGTCGGACAGTAAAATCACTGTGCACCAAGTCGTACTCAAGAAAATAATTCTTGATCGCCTCACCTTTATAGCCCAGACAAAGAATGAAGTCTTTGAACCCAAAGAAGGAGTATGTCCTCATGATATGCCATAGGATCGGCTTTCCGCCGATCACGATCATAGGCTTGGGTCGAAACTCTGTTTCTTCCCTGAGCCTCGTCCCCAACCCACCGCAGAGAATAACCGTTTTCATTTATTTACCTTTCCCGCTTTTCATTCCTCGAACCAAAACGATCGGGTCCTTCCCGTCGGGTCCTGTTCCCCGGCTTCTTAACTCGACAGGAATGACCCCTGCCTCCCCCGCCGCGATCTTCCTCCACTCCCTTTCACCCATAATATAATAATCGCCCGACTCCTGCATCTTCTCCTGCATCGAAGGTAGGCCAGCTCTGATCACCTGCACCCGATCACCCAGGTAAAAAAACACCGGCGCGTAATCCCACCCTTCGCCGTATAGATACAAATTTTCATTCTCCCCAAGCTGACGCTTAACCTCCGTGACAAAAGGCTTATAACTCCTGGACTCGGCGATGGCGGGCATGACGGCTCCCTGAACCAGCACGCCCGTAAGCACCGACAAACAAGCGAGACCGAACGCTGCGGCTCGCGCATTTAGGGTCAATAGATTCCGAGCTACGGAAAGCCAAAGGAGTGCGGACGAAAACAAAAAGGGGAGAAAAAACCATCCTGCTCGATCCAAGGTTTGCTGGACGATTGAGAGATTTGCTCGATCCTTAGGTTTAAGCATCACCTCAAAATAAGATAAGAGCCCGGACGTACCATTTCCCGCCGCAACTAGCAAAAAAACAGCCAGCATAGTCAAGCCCATGAAAACCGCCAGCCAGCCAACGGACTTTAACCCTAGGAGCCGGATTCTTCCTTCGGTGCCTGGTTGCGCGAGCCATAAACCGATAAGGAGGGAAAGGGGAGGATAGAGGGGGAGGAGATAGATGGCCCGCTTCCCCGCGGAAAGAGAAAAGAAGAAAAAGACAATCCCAACCCAGAGAAGGAGAAAGAGGATAGAATCCTTCGAAAAGGCTCTATCTTTAAACCACTGTGCCATCGCAAACGGTAAAAAAAGGCTCCAGGGCAGGCCTCCGAGAATGAGATAGGGGAAGTAATAGTAAAACGGCTTCTGATGGCCGGAACCCCCTTCACCGTAAACAAAAAAACGGGCCAGATTTTCATGAAGGAGCTGTCGGTTGAAAAAATCTTCCCCTCCCCTCATCAAGGCTATCCCATACCACGACATGCCAATCGCTAAAGTAAGGATCACCCCCGGGTGAAGAGAGATTCGGGACAAAAGATCCCATCTCTTCTTCAGCCCGACAAAAGAAAATATTACCATTCCTGGGAGGACAAGGCCAACGGGGCCTTTAGCCAAGATACCTATCCCCAGAATAAAATAGAAACAGTAGTAAGCGAAATTCCCGGTGAGGTCGTTCCGATAGATTAAATAGAAAATCACCAGGGCTAGGGTTACAAAAAAAGTCAGAGTCATGTCCACTCGGGCAGAGATCGCCATGCTCTGGTACGGTACAGAAGTAGAAAGGATGATTGCCCCTAAAAAAGCGGCCTGCGGATCAAAGAGCCTTCTTCCGAGAAAATAGAGAGACAAAACGCCAACAGTCGCGAAGAGGGCCGACGGAAAACGGACAGTGGCCTCGGTTAGCCCGCCCCAAGCCTTCGAGGCCATGGCAGCAAACCAGTGGAATAAAGGGGGCTTGGAAGGAACCTCTTTCCCCCATTTCAACGGGAACAGCCAATCCCCATGAGCAAAGATCTCCTGCACGACCAGCGCCTCCCTCGGCTCTCCCTTGTCAAAAAAAGGGGCCCAATCAAGGAAGGAAAAGAACAGAATGCCGCAGAGAAACACCAGCCCGGCAAGGTGTAAAACAAGCACGTTTCTTGAATTAATGTTAACCATGATATTCTAATGCTATCTATTGAATATTTCTGGCAAAACGTCCATTCCATCGCATGAGCTCTCTAAAGCTGACCTGGGCGGCTATCCGGTCACACTCCAGGCGTCTTTTTCTGGTTTTCTTCTCCAGCCACCGCGCCAATCGGCGCCCTTTCCTCTCCCAGGTCTTCCCTCCCAAATATGCTTTCAAGAACCGCATCCGGTCCTGAAGGGTAATCCCAGCTAAGACAAAGCGATTGAGCTGCACCAGATTCCGTTTCCATAAAAGATGGGGGAGCCATGCCGGATAGCGCCGGGTACGGTCGTTATCCATGTAAAAAAAAGTAACTCTCCCATCTTGAGCCTGGACCAGAATGTTCGAAGGGACCAAATCGCCATGGACGAAACCACATCCGTGGAGACGATGCGTGGCCAACGCCAGTTCCTTTATATATTCCCTCTTACTCCTCAAGGCGGGGCCATCCAAAGGGAAAGAGCTGCTTTTCCGGAGAAAGAGCGGCAGCGGAGACCCGCCTACTCCCAATGTTAAAAGAAAGGCCCTGCCCAGCAAGCGAAGACTTCTTTCTTCTCCCGCCGCTATGGTAAGCGGAACATGGAAGCCTCGCTGGGACAAGGCTGCTCCCTGCTTCAAAGCCCGGAAGGCTTTGGAGTGACGGAAGAGATCTTTGAAAGACCCCAGGACACGGGAAGGGTAATATATCTTCAAATAGAACTCCCGGCCGTTTTCTCCCGGCGGGTAATGAAAGCGCCGCGTCTGCGGATGATCCGCGCGGGCCTCATCTCTCAAGTGGCGCAAAACCTCTCCCCACAACCCTTCACTCCAGCGCTCCGAAAGGACCAGGAGGCTCCACTCGCCTTCTTTGTAAGATTGGTATTTAGTTCCGAGCGCCACGGGCCTCACTTTTTTGCGAGAGCACTTTTCCCACCATGGCCACGACCTTCTCAACGTCAATAGACTGCATACAGATGCGCCCGATCCGGCATCTCCTGAGGTAACAGGGAGAACAGGGGGCTTCTCCCCGAATGGCCAGGTCCTGACAGCCGTAGGGGCCGGTTCGCGTCGGACTCGTGGCGCCCCACAACGAGACTACCGGTGTCCCTACTGCCGCTGAAAGATGCATCAACCCTGTATCCGGTCCTATCGAGACCTGGGCTCTGGCAAGAATCCCGATAGCCTGTCGAAGCGAGGTCTTGCCCACCCAATTGGTAATCCGCTGCAGTCCAAACCCTTCGACTTCCCCGGCAAAGTTAGCATCTTCTTTTCCACCCAAAAGAACGATGTCAAGCCCATAGCGCTTCTGGAGCGCGGCCGCGCATTTCGTCGTTTCGGCGGGGAACCATTTTTTACTCTCCCAACGGCTACCGACAAAAAAAACAGCAAAATGGCTCCCCACGCCCCGCAGCATCCCCTCCACTTGAGCTTCCTCTCTCGGCAGCAAATGAAGCCGCCACTCCACAGGATACGGATCAATACCGAGCCATTGGGCGAACTTCAAGTAATGGGACAATTTGGATATTCCGTCCCCTGCGGGAGGAATATGGTGATTGTTAAATAGCCAGTTGAACTCCTTGGCATCATACCGATGAAAGCCTAGCCGACAGGGCGCGCCGCTCCACCAGCTGATCAAGCCGCTCTTTAACAGCCTCTGCAGGTCCAGCACCAGGTCGAACCGTCCCGAGCGAATCCGTTTCAGGAAAGGCCCAAGGCTCTGCCACCAGCGGCTCCGGTCAAGCAAGATGACGTCGTCCACAGCAGGATGGTTCTCCACTAGCGGAAAGGCCGCCGGCTCAATGGACCAGGAGAGCCTCGCATTCGGATAGCGCCGCCGGATCAGATTCGCAAGCGGGAGGGCTCGTGTCACATCACCTATAGAACCGTGCAGAACGATGAGAATTTTATGCGAATCCAGATTCATCCCAGGTCGGCCTCGCGGTAAAAGCGCATAAATAGATCCCAGGCTTCCCGCGAAAGGCGCCGCCTGTCAGGATCCAATTTGCCAATCGACCTGAGGAGTCGTCTGAGGTTTTTCCGGGCACTATCCGCCGGCACCCTTCCGGAGAAAAGCCTGGCCTTATCGAAATCAATAAGATAGCTCTTTATCGCATCTCCCTCCCGGCGGACCACGATATTCTTCAGATTGAGATCCCCGTGATAAACCCCCTGCTGATGCATACATCTAACGCTGCGGGCGACAGACTGCAGCAGAGACATTCCTTCCTTCTCAGAGTAGGCCTCGTTTTGCAGCGCCGCCCAAAAATCGTGCGCCCCCTTAAGCTCGCGGGTAACCAGCCAGCCGCGGTAAAAAGGGCCCCAAACCCTTTCGACACAGGCCCCAAGGATTTCTAAGGTCGGCACACCTCTCCGTCGGGCTTCCACCGTGGTAGCCAGCTCCCTAAACGGCCGTGGCGGCCAGGTAAAGAAAATTTTGCCCGTGAGTTGCCGCAGAAGACCCCCGTGACGGTAGACACGAACCAGCGCGGCGCTGCCATTTTTCAATGGGAACGAAAGGAGTTTGCCTCTACCGTAATAAAGAGCCGTCTCTTTTGCCATTTCACCATGCGAGGTAAAGCGTTGCGGATCCAAGTAAATTTCCAGCCCTTCGCGTACCAGGACCATTTGCATACGGTTGGGAGAAAATCTGCGGAATCCTGCAGGAACATCGCCCCAGACCCATTCCCGGACCATTCTACGATACCTTAACCCACGCTCTTAATTTTCGTCCGGGCATTGCTCGCTTCCCACGCTCTTGCCCCGGTCAAGAGAACAAGGTAGGCGGCCAGGGTCGACAATGTCAAGCCGGCAAATCCATTCATAACAATACCGTTCATAAGCAGCATTTTTACGAAGACTTGAAACGAGCGCAGCACCGCAGCTTTCGGGTTCAGGCCATGATCTTTGCCCCGAAATTCCTCGGCCCAAAGCTCGGAGACGCTTTGAAGCCGATCAATGCCATCGTTAAGCTCCGTCGCAGCATAGTCTCCGATCCACCCGTGGGGTAATAGGAGGGCTTCTCGATACTTTTCCGTTGTTGAGTTCCC
>Ga0209417_1002312_pt1 | contig 29904 bp, 23 predicted proteins | sample RifGroF2_FD_184002 | JGI IMG/M metagenome (GOLD analysis project Ga0209417, IMG submission 184002) | Groundwater microbial communities from Rifle, Colorado, USA - Groundwater F2 (SPAdes) (version 2) | ecosystem: Environmental > Aquatic > Deep subsurface > Groundwater | place: Rifle, Colorado... | reverse complement strand
ATATGGATAGAGGCAGGCCTTAACGTCTGCGACCCGATGGAAGTCGCGGCGGGCAATGACATAAATGAATTCCGCCGCAAGTTCGGAAAAAACATGGCGTTCCGCGGCGGCGTAGACAAGCGTGAAATGGCAAAAGGCGGCAAATATATTGAGAATGAAATGAAAAGAATTGAACCTGTCATAAGGGATGGCGGTTATATTCCGGGTTGCGACCACGGTGTCCCTTCCGACGTCTCATGGCCTGACTTTGTGCATTACGTAAAACTTCTTTCCAAAGCTACAGGATGGATGTGATTAAATTATAATAAGAGAAGATTTTTATGATGGAGCTTTTTCTATCAGCGAAAACTTTCAAGTCCCTGAAGTGACATTCTGAATTTTGAGCATTCTTCTCTTATTTCCTTCAGAATTTCGGTTTCATTCGGATTTTGATGTTCTTCAGGCGGGGCAGGGGTATCTGTGTCGCCGAGACCGGAATCATGATATACTTTTATCCGTTCTTTCATGAGGCTGCATATTTCATCGGCGTTGTCTATGCCTCTGAAATAGGCGACGTGCATATCTAAATTGCACGTTTCTTCTCTGGTTGGCACAAGCGCTCCTCCGCCTCCGGCGCTTTCAACTTTCAGATCGGCTATTTTGAAGAAACGCTGTACCGGGCCTTGCAGGACGTAGATGTTCTGGATATTCGCGAAGGTCATGGTAATTTCCCTCACTCTTGAAACGCCCTCCCGGATTCTAAGACTCCTGTCTGATACCTTATACCATCTCATCTCATAATTAAGCCGCATCATGATGTAGGAAATGAATATTTTAAAAAACGCAAAAATAAACATTGCGGCAAAGATAAGGAGCATGATAATGAGAATAAACTCCGAAGGGATAAAAAAATTTTTGGGCAGATGAAATGAAAACGCGAAAATGAGAAGTGCCGCTACGAAAATGCTCGCGAATGAGAAAAAACTTTTTACTGCCCAGATTATGAACTGGTAACGGTAGTAATTGTAAGATGCCCGGAAAACGCGCAGGCTTTTCACATCACCCATCGGGTCATTCGGCTCCGGCGGGACTTTCAGAATTTTCAAAAGCAGATTTTTAAATGTTTCATACATTTTCTGAACCCTTTTTTGAATTCGAGATTTTTTCCATGATTGTTCTTGACGCCCGGAGTTCTGATAGAATGTCATTCAGAATGGCAGCGGTATTTTCACCGCTTGCCAAGGTTGACTGTATATGTGTTTTAGCATCGGAGTGAACCTTGTAGCCGCGCATTTTAGTGTAAAGATAATTTCTCAACTCTTCATAACGCGGGATGCCCTCAATGACCATTTCCGCGGCGGCATTGCCCGATGCCGTCTGGATTTGTATATCAGCCAGGCCGAACCAGCGCTGGATGATTCCGGATGTCAGGTGTATGTCCTGTATTCTTGAATAGTTGAGATTGATTTCACGGCGAAAAAGAATACCCCACTTCATTGATATACCCTCTTTGTCAAAGCGATAACGAAGCGTATGATAGCGAAAAAAAAGCACGGGGAACATGAGAAAAAAACCGGGCCCTGTCAGGATTGAGTATATGAAATAGAGTTTCAGTAAATTCTGAACGGGCCGTTCAATCGCCATGATGTCATTTTCATTCATCAAGGAGTCCATTGAGTTTCTCCTGTTGTTTTCTTTTTAAGTATTCAAGCGAACGGGAGGCTTCCTCCCGGAATGAGCTCTCATTTCTAAATTCTCCTGTTTTCATATAGGAGTTCCATAATTCAATGGCCCGTTTGAATTTTGCGTCCTGTTCAAGTTCATAAGATTTTTTCTTCAGCATGTCAAGGGCTTCCATCTTTTTTGAAAGGGCGGCTTTTTCTTTTGCTTCTGCTGTTTTCTTCTTAAATTCAGCAATGGATTTATCCGCTTTTTCCGATAGTCCCGGGTAAGGCGATTTCTTAATCTGCTCCAGTATCGCCAATGCTTTCTTGCGCTGTTCAGAGTCGGCGTTTTCAAGTATCTGTATGGCTGAGGCGTAAATGCGGGCGGTGTTATTTCTGTGAGTGTCATTTATGCTTTTTCGTACAACGGCGGAGAAGGCCAGGAGAAAGAAAAAAAGCAGAACCAGCAGGGCTGTTATTCTCTGCCATCCCATGGACTTTACTGAAGAACGGATTACAGATTTATATTTTGAAGCCGGCGTTGTGCCGTCGGTGGAGGTCTGATTGTTTTCGAGGGATTCTGTTATGCGGGTTATTTCTTCTATGGCATCATCCCAATTTTGAAAACGGTCGTTTCTGTCTTTTGCCATCATCTTTTTTATAAGCGCGCTGCTTGACGCTGATATGGACGGGTTTGTTTTTCTGGGATCGGGAATTGGATCACTCAGGTGCATTGAAATAATACCGATGGAGGTGTCGGCGTCATAAGGCGGGATGCCTGTTATCATGTGATAATATGAGGCTCCTAACGAATACATGTCCGCGCGGAAATCCAGGTCTCTCTGAGCGCGGGCCTGTTCGGGGGCCATATATGTAGGTGAGCCTATCATCATGCCGGCAACTGTAATTTCGTCTTTTTTCTCCAGCGATTTTGATATGCCGAGGTCCATCAGTTTAACTTCGCCTTCCGGGGCCAGCATTATATTTGCCGGCTTGATGTCCCTGTGTATCAGCTTGTGGGTTTTCCAGACGCTGTCAAGCGCCAGGGCCACCTGTGTTATAATTTCCAACGCGTCATGTTCCCTGAAAACTTTCCCTTCATCGAGATATCTTTTCAAGTCTTTTCCCGGTATGTACATCATTGAAAAATAACAGGTTGAGCCATCCATGCCTGCTTCAATCGCTTTCACGACATTCGGATGTTCTACCTGAGCGAGCATCCTGACCTCGTTGAAGAAGCGTTCAAGATATTCGCTGTTGCCTGCCAGTCCGGGCTGAAGTATTTTCAATGCCACCATGCGCTTGAGCGATTTCTGTTCCGCCAGGAAAACTTCGCCCATGCCGCCTATGCCGAGGTGGTTCTTTATTATGTAGTCGCCTATTTGTTTTTCAGGGGCATATACAGGGAGTTCAACGGTTTTAAACGCGCATTCGCGGCAGATGGATGCATTTTGTTCATCCGCGGAGGCCGGGATGGATTTTCCGCATTTAGAACATTTCATGTCGTTCATTGGACTTTATCCTGATTTACTTAACATGCTTATAAATTATACGTTGATAGGGTATATTCCAAGTCCGCAATGAGGAAGGATTGAAAAAATACGCCGTATTTTTATTGAGTTTTAAATAATATGCAGTATAGTTCAGCCTCAAGAGTTTATTGAATATTAAAAATACGGGTATGGCATTTCTATGAAAAAGATATTTACTGTTTTACTCTTTATTTCGCTTCTGTTACAGACGGTTTATCTCTATTCTGCCGACAAAAAGGCTGCTGCTAAGGCTAAACCGGCGGTAGCAACTAAGACTGAAATCGTAATGGTTACGACAGGTCCCACAAGTTTTTCTTTTCGTGCGGGGAAACTGCTTTCGGCAGAAGTCACAAACGCCTCCCCGTCAATAAAGAATCTGAGCAAATTTGATCCGTCATACTCAATGAAAGACAAAGCTTATGCCGCACTCGTTTTAAGCTTGGACAAAGGCAGGAGCGTCAGCAGCTTTGACTATGTTTTGAAAGACAGAAAAGGCAACCTCTATCCCTGTGTGGCTGTAAGAGATGGCGCCGATGGCCCATTTGACGCTTCAAAGTCGGAGCACAAAGGCGTTGAAAGTAAAAAATATACTCTTCTTTTTATTGTGAATCCATCTACTGTTGGAAAAGACCCGCTCGTAAAATACGCGCTGAAAAGCAAACTTGTAGAAGACGCTCCAGATGTCTCTGATATCCCTTTCAGAAATCTCATATCCAAATCTTTCAGTCCCGGTTCCGGCATACCGGAAAAGGGAAATATCGGCGTCTATCCCCAGGAAAAGAAAGTTGAAGTAAAACCCGCTCCGGCTCCCGCAAAGAAACCTGAAGCGAAAAAAACGGATCCGAAATCCGCCAAGAAATAACTGGTGCCGTTCTTGATAAAGATAGAAAAAAGAATTGTCATATTGTGAAAAATTCGCCTGAATATATCCCGATGTCCCGGGAGGAAATGAAAAAACTCGGATGGGACAGGATAGACATACTGCTTATTACCGGGGATGCCTATATTGATCACCCTTCGTTTGGCGCGGCCCTGATAGGACGTCTTCTTCTTGAGGAAGGCTACAGGGTCGGTATTATCGCCCAGCCCGAATGGCAAAACCCTGAAAGCGTCAAAATCCTTGGTATCCCCGCTCTGGCCTGTGCCGTAACCTCAGGGAATTTGGATTCGATGGTCAATATATATACGGCAGGAAGACGTTTCCGCAGGGATGACGCTTATTCCCCCGGCGGTAAGACGGGAAAGCGTCCGCCCCATGCCCTTACTGTCTATTCACAGCTCCTGAAACGTGCTTTTCCCGGCATGCCCGTGGTGCTCGGCGGCATTGAGGCAAGCTTGAGGCGTGTCGCCCATTATGATTACTGGCAGGATAAAATAAAGCCGGGCGTCCTGGTGGACAGCAAGGCGGATATACTTGTTTACGGTATGGGAGAACGTGCTACTGTTGAAATATTCCGCAGAATATCCGAAAAAAAATCTCTCAGGGGGATAAAAGGCACCGCTGTATTGCTCGGGAAAAATGCCGCTTCTGATTTCATGGCAAAGGAAGTTTCCGAATACGTCCAGCTTCCCTCCTATGACGAACACCTGAACAACAGAGATGCCGTCATGACTTCAACTGTAACCGTGGAACGGGAAATGAATCCTTATTCGGGGAAGGGGCTCTATCAGCTTTGCGGTGAAAGACTGCTCGTGGTGGAGTCTCCCGCGCTGCCTCTTTTGCCAGATGAAATGGACAAGGTTTATTCCATGCCGTTTTCCCGTATGCCGCATCCTTCATATAGAGAAATTATACCGGCTTTTGAGACAGTCAAGGATTCCGTATGCGCGGTGAGAGGCTGTCCCGGAGGCTGTTCATTTTGCGGGTTGGTTTCTCATCAGGGGCATTTTATTTCATCCAGAAGCCATCAATCTATAATTGATGAAATAAAGCGCCTTGTGAAGATGAAAGTCTTCCGCGGTACTGTCAGCGATGTCGGCGGCGCTGCCGGAAACATTTATGGCGACAGTTCTTTCGATAAGGAAAAATGTAAGAAATGTCGCCGCTCCTCATGCCTGTTTCCTGAAAAGTGCCCCAACTACAATGCGGAGGAAAATTCCCTTCTTCAACTCCTTGAAAAGATAGAAAGAATAGAAGGAGTGAAACACCTTTTCATAAATTCCGGTCTTCGCCTTGATCTCGCGCTCCTTCAGAAAAAACAGACCAGAGAGCTGATAAAAAAACATATTTCAGGGCATCTCAAAGTCGCCCCTGAGCATTTGCATCCCGAAGTGCTGAAACTCATGAGAAAAAACAAAGCGGACGATTTTTACGAGTTTCTGGACTTCTTTTATGAGGAAAGCAGGAGGGCGGGGAAAGAGCAGTATCTCGTACCCCTTTTCATATCGAATTTCCCGGGAAGCTCGGAAAAGGAAATGAAAGTAGTTGACGATTTTCTTAACTCCCAGAACTGGAGTCCCCAGCAGGTGCAGGATTATATTCCGTTGCCAATGACCATGGGGGCGGCGATGTACTATTCCGGTAAAAGTTCAGACGGCAAAACGATATCCGTGAACAGGGGCCTGAAAGAGCGCCGACCTCAAATCAATATGCTGAAGAAAAAAAGGAAACGGAGTTTCTCTAAGTAACATTCCTTAACCGTGTTTGAAGTATATGCTTTCTTGTTTAGTTCTCAACGGAGTGTAAATTAAGACAAAGGAGAAATGTATGGATACTGAAGGACAGGAAATTCAGAAAGAAAAACAAGGCGGTGGATTTTTCAAATTACTTATAATTATCGGTGCCTTGGTAATTATCGCCGGTGTTGTAATATCGGCAATATATATGACGAAAAAAAGCTCCAGCGACAAAGCACTTGACGCAGAGCGCAAACTGATAAAAGTCAACTGGCAGAACAAAAACTAATATGCCGGTTTACAGAAGATTTATTGAATTTTTCGGGCTGAAGAAAAGCATCGCCGGTCTTCTTTGCATGGTACTGCTTATAGGCATGGGCGAGAAGATGTCTGAACGTTTCCTGCCTGTATATCTCATGGCCCTTGGCGGCGGCGCTTTAGGAATAGGTCTTTTGAATGGATTGAATAATCTCCTTTCCGCTCTGTACTCTTTTCCCGGAGGATACCTTTCCGAGCGAATCGGCCCGAAAAAATCGCTGCTGGTTTTCAATATCATTGCCATTTTAGGCTTTCTCATAGTCATACTGGTGCCGCATTGGATTGCGGTAATAGTCGGGGCGTGTTTTTTTCTTTCATGGACGGCAGTTTCACTGCCCGCCACAATGAGCCTTATCGCCGATATCCTGCCCAAAAACAAGCGCACTATGGGCGTTACCGTGCATTCCCTTATAAGAAGAATACCTATGGCGCTGGGCCCTGTTCTTGGAGGAATGTGCATAGAAGTCTGGGGCGTAACGGACGGTATCAGGATTGCTTTTGTTATCGCGACAGTGCTGGCTTTGGTCGCGACAGTTATACAGCAGATACTCATTGAGGAGAAAAATCAGAAAAAAGCAGAAATGCCGGAGAAAAATCCCCTCAAATTTTTAAAATACCTGACACCGCCTCTGAGAATGCTTCTTGTTTCTGACATACTCGTCCGCTTCTGCGAGCAGATACCTTATGCCTTTGTTGTTATCTGGTGCATGAAAACAATAGCTCATCCTGTTACTCCTGTAGAATTCGGTCTGCTCACGACAGTAGAAATGACTACTGCTGTTCTCGTGTATATTCCCGTGGCTTACCTGGCTGATAAAACAAGCAAGAAGCCTTTCGTGATTATTACTTTCGCGTTTTTTACATTGTTTCCTCTTTCCCTTTTGTTCTGTCATTCATTTATGTGGCTTTTGCCGGCTTTTGTTCTGAGGGGTTTGAAGGAGTTCGGCGAACCGACACGGAAGGCAATGATTATGGACCTTGCTCCGGAAGGACTGAAGGCTTCTGTTTTCGGCTTATACTATTTGATAAGGGATACGATTGTTTCTCTCGCGGCTTTCGGGGGAGCGTTTTTGTGGGAACTGAGTCCTTCCATGAACTTCATAGCCGCCTTTATTTTCGGCATGATTGGGACTGTAGGCTTTGCCATATTCGGCAAGGATATGCAGGAACATAAGTAATAGTTTTCTTCTACTAAACACTGTGCCGGCGCAAAAAAGTTATTCGCGTTCAGTGAAAAGGTTTATATCTCATTTTACTGAATCAAGTTTTGCGGATTTCATTTTTTCAAGCCTTAGCATCGCCATGTTGGTCTCGTTTAAATCCCGAATGTTCAGTTTTATACATTTTTCGAAACAAGCGCGGGCATTCTTGATTTGGCCGAGATGCAAGAAGTGCTGTCCCGCATAGAACCACATTTGAGCTTGCTGGTGTGAGCGTTTTACTTTGTTCGTATGCCAGTAAGACGCGGTGAATTCATCCATACTGATACGTGATTGGAACAAATCCAATGCCGAAGCAGGCCATTCACGGAGGACAGAACCTTGTGTAAGCGCCTTAAGCGTGTTGTCAATCTCCTTCTGACTTTTACCGCTCTCCTTTAGACTTATAAAAAGGTAAACAGCCGCACGTTCTTTCATCGGCAGTTTTTCCCGGAAAAGCGCCATGAAATCATTATTGGCGGAAGCATAATCAGACTTCATGAGAAAGTATACGCCACGGTTCAAGTGCGCATATGCGGATGCTTCAGGATCATTGCCGAGTTCAATAGCCTTGCCATAATCAGTCAAAGCTTTCTCAGTTTGTCCCATGTCCTCAAGTATCGCTCCGCGATTATTGTATCCCATTGCATCGTTCGGAAGAATTCCGAGTCCCTGCTCATGATAAGCGAGGGCTGATTTCAATTGCCCGTCCTGATAGTCGAGCCAGCCCAGATTGAAGATGGCAAATGCCTTAGCCTGCCGATTATTGTTAAGTTCGACAGCCTTCCGATAGCTTTCCCTGGCCAGGTCGCGCCGTCCCAGATCTTCAAAAGTGCAGCCGCGGTTGTTAAACGCCATCGAATAACTGGGAAACAACTTAATGGCTGTCTCAAAATCTGCCATTGCTTCTGGATATTTTCCTGACTTCATATATGCCCATCCCCGTCCGTTGAATGCGCTGGCACTCTTCGGGTTAAGCTGAATTGTCCGTTCAAAATCAGCGATTGCCGCACCATGATTTCCGAGCCGGTTACGGCTGTAGCCCCTATCAAGGTAAATATCTCCGAGTTCTATACCTTTGAATGAGCCGCTCTCAATCGTCTCGGAACAACCCTGGACGGCTTCCTGATATTTTCCGTTTTCCGAAAGCTTGAATGTGGCCTCGAGTTTTTCTTTTCCATACATCGGCGAAGAGGCCGCTTTTATTTTTCCGGTATTGAAAACGTTTGATTTAAACAAGGACCCAAGACAAATTCCGATAAGCAGAAAAAGTATTGGCAGCAAAACATTGAATAGTCGATTTGCCGGCTTCGTTGTCTCAGTGCAGTCGGATGGATTTTTGCGACAGAACAAGCTTGTCAGAAATGCCAGCACTGCCGCGATACCGGGAACAAGCGCGTAGGCAAGGCCGGAAAAAAAGAAATACTTGAAAAGTATTGTGTAATTGCTTCCCGGTGTTCCAAGGTCGTATGGATAATAATGAATAACGGAAAAGAAAATCATCATGAAAGCAAGCATTGCCAAGCTGAAAGTCAACCATACATACTGTCTCGATCTTGACGTTTTCAGCGTCATAAAAAACACTGCAATGCCAAACAGGACAGAGATACCAAGACCGATTGCAATACCTGCGACCAATGCCAATCCCAGTACAATTCCCATGATACGCTCCCCCCTTTGATGTTATTGAACCACAAGTTATTGTACGTTGCATTGTCTTCAATGTCAAGTACGAACATTTTGCATGACAAGTGTTCTTCCTATGCGCTGATAACGTTTTTGTATGATTTGAGTTTTTTGATTCTGATTACGGCTGGAGGATGCGAATAATGGATTTTCCAATAGAGCGGATGTGGATGCAGGTTGGACAAGTTGTCCTTTGAAAGTTTTACGAGAGCGGAGGCCAGAGAGTTTCCCGAGCCGGTAAGTTTGCAGGCGAAATCGTCGGCTTCGCGCTCGAACAATCGCGAGATTATATTTAGGAGCGGACTGAATGGCCATGTCGCGATTGACGCTATAAGACTCAGCAGGACGAGTCTCGCAAAAAATGAATCGTGTTGCAGTCCGAAGAGTACGCTCAGGTAATCGCTTTTGAGAAGAAGAAACGCGATGTATGCTCCCGCCAGTGACGCGATTTCAAGTATTGCCAGATGTTTGAGAATGTGTTTTTTCTTCCAGTGTCCGGCTTCATGCGCGAGGACTGAAAGAATTTCAGCGCGATCCAATTTTTCCAGCAGGGTGTCGTAAAGTACAATCCTTTTACCTTTGCCTATTCCTGAAAAATATGCGTTTGTATGCTTTGTCCTTTTCGAAGCGTCCATCTTGAAAACACTTTTGATTTGTATTCCGGCACGGCCCATGAGCTCCCTGATGTCATTCTCGAATTCGCCGTCGTCCAGCGGCGTAAATTTATTGAAGAGCGGTTCAATGACGTACGGAGATACATAAATCATGAATACGCTGAAGATGAAAAAGAAAAACCATACGGGCAGCCACCAGATATTCGGGAGCGTCTGTATTATCCAGAACGCGCCGCCCAGAAGCAGCGCAAGCAGAATAGATGAAAGTATTATTCCCTTCATGAAATCCGCAATCCAGACTTTAAATGTCATGTTATTGAAACCGTATTTGTTCTCAATTTTGAAAGCGCTGTAGAGACTGAATGGAATTTCAAGGAGTGTTTTAGCATAAGTAAGGAAAAGAAAAAAAACTATTCCGCAGAGAATGAACGGCAGTTTGAAGGATAGCATCCAGGTGTTGAAGATGCTGAGGACGCCGCCGAAAATGAAGACGAGCAGGATTATTTCATCATAGAGAGAAGAAACGGCCCCGAATTTTATATTTTCCACAGTATAATTCCGTGTTTTCAATAGTAGCTCATGATCTATGGACCCCTCAAAATCAGGCGGTATTTCAGCGCCGTATTTCATCAGGTGCGTATAGTTCAGGTATTCAAGCCAGTAGTCTATGCCGCTGACAAGGATATAGAGAACGGCTATGATAATCAGTTGAAGCGTCTGCATTCCGACGTCCTTATTTCAATGTTGTTTTTCTTAATGCCCTGACTGTTATTTCAGCCAGATCGTCAAGGATATTTTCGTCGGTATTGAAAGGCGGCAGAAAGTAAACCGTATCTCCTATCGGACGGAGAAACGCGCCCATATCCATGGCGTTGCGGAAAAATTCAAAACCTTTACGCAGGCCCGCGCAATATGGTGCCCCTGAAGCTGGATTGACTATATCGGCTGCTGCCATGAAGCCAACGCCTCTGACATTTGCAAGCGCCTTGGTTTCGTCGGCGACATACTGCATTCTTTTCAGGAGTCCGGAACTTCTTTTTTCAATATTGTCAATGATATTTTCCTCTTCGTATATCTTAAGTGTTTCAAGCGCCGCCGCCGCCGCGAGCGCATAGCCTGCGAAAGTGTTTGAATGCAGAAATGATTTTCCTGTATCGTAATCCGCATAAAAGGCGTTGTATATTTTATCAGTGCAGAGTACGGCGGACATTGGCCCCCACCCTGCCGTCAGGCATTTTGACAGCAACAGAAAATCAGGAACAATCGCGGCGTGTTCGCATGCCAGCATTTTCCCCGTTCTTCCGAAACCCGTCATTATTTCATCGGCTATCAGGTGGACATTATTTTCCGTGGCCCATTTTCTGAGCTTCTTCAAAAGTTCCGGGCTGTATATTTTCATTGCTCCCGCGCCCTGAAGCACCGGTTCGAATATTATGGCTGCCAGATATGAGGCGTCCAAATTGAGATGTCTTTCGATATCTCTCCACTGCTCCTCTGGAAACTTTTTCCATCCTTCGGACTTCATTCCTGAAATATGTTCAAAGGGGCCGAGTTTCAGAGAGTGGGGAAGTTGTTTTTCAAAAGGCTCCGAGTATAAACCGCAGTCGCCCGCCGCCAGCGCCAGTATGCTTTCGCCGTGATAACCGTTCACGAGAGAGGCAAAATCTTTTTTATCAGGGTTCCCTGTCTGCGCGTGATATTGAAGGCTCATCTTCATCGCTATTTCAACGGAGGTTGAACCGTTGTCAGCATAAAAAACTTTATCGAGAGATGGGCATAGTTCCGAGAGACGCCGTGAAAGCTCCGCCAATGTTTCATTGCAGGTATTTGCCATTATTACGTGTTCAAATTTTTCCATTTGCGCGGTAACGGCTTTTTTTATACGGGGATGAGCATGACCAATGCCTTTGCACCACCATGAGCTTATCGCGTCTATAACGGCTTTCCCGTCCTTAGTATAAAGAAAAGATCCCGATGCTTTTTCCACCGCAATAGGCGGCAGAGTTTGATAATCTTTCATTTGCGAACATGGATGCCAGACATGTTTAAGGTCAAGGGATATAAGTTCTTCAGCTTTCATTTTTCCAGTCTCCCGTTGGTTTTGAACAGCTGATTAAGCTATACCGCAAAACCGTTTCCGGCAAATTTATATGCCTGAAAAATGATTAGCTAAAACCCTTTTAGCAATTCATGGTATGAATCAACAGGCGTCAAATCCTGATATTTTGCGGAATTGACATGTCCGTCCGCGTAGAGAATATTAGCTCTTTGAAGATGCCTGAAATCAACATTATAAAGGTTATTGATGTTGAAAATAATAAATGAAACCATTATTTCGGCAGTGCTGCCGTTATCAAAAACATATTTAGCAATAGACGGGCTTGTGATTTGTGTTATCTTATGTGGTTTGTAAGTGCTACCTGTTATTAATTCTCCAAAGAGCCAGGCGTTTGCAGCATAATCGCTGTAAGTAAATTTTCCGCTTACTTTCTGAGAAGGGCATAGAATAAAAGCGCCGTTACCGTGATAAGTATTTGCAATATTGTGAAAACCATTACCCAAACTGCATATTCTTATGCCGTAATCGCAGGGTGAATAAGGGCCGAATCTGCCAAGAAGCTGTGTCCATGGAGAGATCCTCGCAACTCCGTCCCAATATGATATACTTGGAGTTTTTCCGGGAACAATCCAATCATTAAAATCATTAGAATATTGTAATAACGCAATACCGATTTGTTTGCAGTTGTTGGCACAGGAAGACGCTTCCACCCTTGCTTTTGCCTTTTGGAGGGCAGGAAGCAGAAGACCAGCCAGTATTACTATTATGGATATCACTATCATGAGCTCCACTAAAGTAAAACATATTTTCCTATAAATGTGTTTTCGCAACATACAGGATACCTCTCTTTTGTGAAAATAATATGATTTGAACCTCACCTGATTGATAGTTCATATTTTTTATTTTGCTTTGGGCGGCTTGGGCTCCTCTTGTTTCGCCGCCAGTTCAAAAACTTCATCATCGTTCAATGCTTTGCCGAATATGTACAATTCATCCATCAGCCCTATAAAACGGTAATTATTTGTCCCAAAATAATTACCTATCCCACAGTTTACATTATTTGCGGCAGGCTGTAAATTATCGCCTTCTATGCTTTTATCTAAAGAACCATTCACATATAGTTTTACAGTTTTACCGTCATTAGTTACAGTTAAATGGTACCATCTATCAGTTAGAATACCGCCATATTTCGTTGAGATTGAATTCATTTTAGAACCATCGCCCCAGCGACAGGAAAACATGCACCAGAAAACAAATATTCGAAATCCTTTTGTATCAGTATCCCACGCATTACACAATATACTGTTATTCTCTTGTTTTTTGTTTTTTATATTCACCCAGCACGCGATGGAAAATGGAACTTTCAGATTCAGTTTTTCATTCGTTATCCTAAAAAAGGCTTTTTCTTTGCCGGTAAGTTCCAACGCCTGTCCAATTACTCCTTTAACTGTTTTTACTTTTTCTCCAGTATCGGCCGGGTTTAATGGAACATCAAGCTTGTTTACACTACTGTCTTTCAAAACAGTTGTTCCTTGATCTTCATCAAATGACCAGTGAGCAATAATTGGCAGATCAGCCGCGATCACGATATTCCCACAAACGATCATTATTCCGATTATTGTAATTTTATTCATTTACTCATCATCCTTAATCTGCTGTTGAGTTTTTGAAATGGATAATTTATTGGCAATATCTTTATTCGTAGTATAGATATGTACATCATAAATGTCAAATTTATCCTCTAAAAACTTACCGTTGCTTTGAACTTGGCGATTTTCGCTCATTACATACCATGTCTTATCTGCGGGTAAAATAATTTTTTCATTCAGTGTTGCTACTTTTGTATTTACCGCAATAACATAATCATGACCGTTAATGTTTTTATAATAGGCCGCCATCAATAATTTGTCTGAAGTTTCCAGTATTTCTCTTTGTGAATTTTGCTCAATGACAGGTTTCAGCAACTCTGCTTCTTTTGCTAAATAGCGTACACCGAACAAGCAGGCTGGATATTTTTTCCCCACATAATGCGCCCACCAGATTATACCTGTAGCGCCTCCTATAATTACCTGATATTGCTGACAGCGCAACTCTGTAAAATTGGGAGCTCGATTGTTTGGGGCGCCAAAGTCTCCATAATTAAAAGCCTGAGGGGTCATCCAATGCCCTTTGCCTTTAAAGGAATCTACTACCGAAGTGAATCTGCTTATATATTCCATTTTTCTGACAGCGTAAGCATCCTTTGCAAAAAGCGGATAAGGGTCTGCCATTAATATGTCACAATAATCTGCATATTTGTATATACCGCCTACTATATCTTCCAAAATAATTGTTGGATGATATGGATCGGCATTTGATACAATTTTATAAATAGCCTCCAGTCTTGCAGATAAAGCGTATTGGGCAAGTGGTTCATCCGCCAGGTACCATGCAGCTAATGCCGGATGATTTTTCCATTTGTCTACGAACTCGCGAATTGCAAGAGCGTCATTGTCAGACAATGGTTTAGCCCATTCCTTACCATCTTCCATAGAGCGTTTGGGATAGGGTTTAATAACTACTTTTATTCCTGTTTGATGAGCTGTATCCATCCAAATTTTAAGTTGTTCATCATTTTTAAAATAAGCGCCATAATCAAAGATAATGTTCAAGCCTTCCCGTTGTTCCTGTTCCCATTCTTCTGTTTTCCTAATAGAGAACCAGCCATATGGCATAAAAAACTTGCCATTATGCAATACATTACCATTTTTATCGAGTCTGTATTCTTCGGCAACCTCGGGTAATTTATTGATTACGGTTGAATTTGAATAAAGTTCCTGATCATTCTGTAATAGTTTAACATCAAGAGTGTAACATCCTGACTTCAGATCTTTTACAGGTAAAGAAAAATTATTATGTCTACTTGTTTTTTTTATTTTCACCGTCCTTATAATCTCCTTATTGGAACTACTAAGAGTTATAGCTAAACTGGTATTAGATAAATCCTCCAAACATGCAATAATATTGCCCGCTATTTCATTTATTTTTTGAGTAGCATAAATATTACTGCGATACGCCGGTGTAGTCAATTTTATTTTTAGAACAATGATTTTTATTTCTATTTCACGCTCTATTCGTCCTAAGAGTTCCCCAGTCTGATAATCGTAAACTTTAATATACGCTTGCTGAAAGCCTTCTTCTTTTACCGGGATATCCATGATTATTTCCTGTCCCGTATTAGAACTTATCCCATTTCTCGTTTGAGAACTGCCACCTTTACTTAAACCTGCATCAAGCTTTATAAATAATGTTTTATCGGTATTATTCTGAATAAAAGTTTTGGCAGTAAAATAAGCTTTATTATTACGAAGGATAGTTTCTTCATTATAAAATGGTTTTATATTAATATTGTATTTAGTAAAATCCGCATCAACAAAATTCAGCCATGCAAATGTATCAGGCTGATCAAATAAACCACTGAAAGTATAAGTTCTGTGTGAATCAATCGTACGGTTTCTTCCGATATTAAAACGCCACTTTTTAGAATTGACATTCAATTCAACTATAGGTATCGCAACTTCCAATATCCATTTGTCCTTATCAAGAAAAGTTTGGAGTTGAAGCGCAGAATCCCATTGTACATATTTTACAACCCCTCCTTGTGTGCATGCCGCATCGTAAACGATGCCTTTGCTATTAAATATAAATTGATGATATGTTGTATTATCGTCACTGGCATTTAGAAATACTTCTATACTGTCATCAGCATAGACACCTGAATCATGCTGAGCGTCAGCTTTTATTTTATTCATAAACGGTTCATCTGAAACAATGAGGAAGTAGAGCTTCTTATTGTCATGAAGAATTTTAAATCTAGTTTCAACAGGGGCTTTAATATTATCATGACCCAATAGGTCAAACCCGCCATTCCACGGAACAGTTTCCCAGCATGTGTCTGAAGCTTTTCCATCAATAACTGGTGCCTGCAAAGTTTTAGGTACATTTATTTCCTTTGCATTTAATACTGCAATACTCAACGCTATCATGCAAATTACGGAGATCTTTTTAAGATTAGGCATACTACTCATCCTCTCTATTTAATTTTATTGTATATTTTTCTTAAAAGTTGCAAATTTTGCTCGACAAGTACATCATCAATGTTATCTGCGAATGAATATGGGCTCATCATTTTGGTGGACCATATTTCAAATCTTTGGTTTTGGTCACGATGGATTGCTTCGCGAGTGTGAAGATATGACCAATATCCGTTGGTAATACTGGAACAGAGAGTATGAAGAAACGGGCTATCGTGTTTTATCCTCAAGGTGATACCGGGAAAAACCTCGCCGGGAAACGGCACTATCGCCAGCGGGCCGAACGCTATTACGGATTGGGTAAATTTTCTGCTTTTAATCATTTCCCCCTTATGTGCTTCAATAACCGCCATATAATGTTTATATAGGCACATATCCTGACCATAAGGCTTTTTAATGCTCTCGTATTTTGCAACCATAGCATGAGCTTCTTTAAGCTGTGATAAGGGAGCGTACGGGATGGTTATGTCTTCCACGTGAACGTTTAATTTTAAATCTTTACGCCATTCTTTTATACTTAACAGTGCGCGCATCGCGTCTGTTGCCGCACGATAACCGACTTCATAAACAGAATTGATCCCATCACCGACACCAGCCGCCAGATTATTTTTGCCCATTCTCACATTAGTCCTGGGCCCGACTCCGCCTATTGCGCCATTTAAAAATAAAACCGGAGCATTAAATTGTCCTTCAAGTCTGTCTTTCATAATGCCACACCAGTCACGGGAAACCAGACGGTTAGCACCCATGGCTGTACAATGTGCCCCATAGTGTACAACAATTCCCGCTTCCTTTCCGTTGTTTCTGAATCGAACCACAGTCATTTCAGGGTCAAAAAGTTCACGTTCATCCGCAGAGTAATCAAAACCGTGATTCTCGCTTATCCGCCGTCTGCTGACTCCGGCCAGGCTTTCCGTTGTGGCAAAGCCCACCTCAACTTCCTGTAAATGGTCTTGTGCTATTATTGCTGATTGGACAATCGTATCCAATACACTGTCAATATATTTCTGATCAGCATCGCCCCATCCCCAGCAACTTACGGTATTGGGGGTTGAGTGGCTGTGGCTTACAGATATATTAATATGTTCCTGCTTTACTCCGATTGCCTGATTGATTTTATCGCGTAGCAGTGCAACGGTTTCTTCGCTAATTTCCACCCAGTCAAGGTTCATTACGATTGCGGTTCTACCGGATTCCTCAATCATCAATGCAGTTGAATGCAGATTATCTAAAATCCTTTCAGCTGGGCGTTCAAGTGAATACCCTCCTAACAGGACACCTAATTCCGGTGTTATATCTGTTCTTCCAAAACCAGCTCTTAACATAAAACTTTCCTTATTTTATGACAGATTCTAATTGAACTTAACGAAAAAATCATTTACTCCTCAAGATAATATTATGAAATAAGTTTCCCGGCAAATCCACAGGTTTCTTTTTTTGTCATTTCATACGGTATTCCAATATTAGCCGAACGTGAAAGTATATCAAGGGTTTTCGGGCACATGTCCTTTGTATATTCAATTTTTCTGTGTGTCCAGTTGAACGGATTCATTTTTGGATGAAAAGAGCGTTTCTCAAGTAAAGGTTCCCAGTTTGTGTAAACATGCCTTCCTGATTCTATGAGCATTCCTATTTTATGTTTTTCTTTGAATGCCAAGGCGTCTTTTTCCGTTTCGAAAATTATTGCCAGTCCGATGGCGTTGTTTTCATCGTTGTGTTTAACAACCTTGAACTTGTCTGTTTTAGAGAAAAATTCAACTATTATCTCCCGTTTTTCTTTCAGGGTTTTCAATATTTTGTCAAGGCGTTTGAGTTGTTCACCCATTATTGCACCCTGAATTTCCGAAACCCTGTAATTTACACCCGGGAAAAAAGGTTCTTTTACAGATGATGCATAGTTCCTGGTAAACGCTCCGGCATCATGGTACATTAAAGCTCTTTCATAAGTCCTGTCAATGTTTGTAACAAGGGCTCCGCCTTCACCGCATGTGATGTTTTTAAACTGATTGAAACTATATGCCCCGGTGTCGCCGATCGTCCCGAGACGTCTGCCTTTGTAGGACACCCCCACTGCCTGACAGGCATCTTCACAGACATGAAGCTTATGTTTCTTCGCTATTTTCATTATTGCGTCCATGTCACATACGAGATTTATCATGTGAACCGGGATTATAGCCTTAGTATATTTTGTTATCTTACGTTCAATATCTTCCGGGGCTATTGTCAGGCTTTCATTGATTTCTGCCATTATGGGAACCGAGCCGACCGCCAGCGGGGCCATTGCGCTTGCAACCCAGGTAAAAGCAGGGACTATTACTTCATCACCCGGACCGACTCCACGCGCTGCCAGAGAACATATCAGCGCACTTGTCCCGCTGTTTACTGTAAGCGCATGTTTTGTATTGAATTTTTTGCACAAGGCTTTTTCAAAATTCTCGGTATAACCGCCTTCGCCGCCGCGATAGCGCATGAATTGTTTATTCCTGATTACTTTTGCGACTGCGTCAATTTCAGCTTTGCCTATTTCGTACATAAGCGAATTCCTTATTTTTGAATATATTTCAATTATATACTTGTTTAGTGCTACAAGGCAATTATTATTTATTGCTAATGATTAATAATTCTTGCTATTATAGGTGTTTCTTATGAAAAATGCGTATTTCAGTGATGAAGATTTAACTGTTTTACAATCCTATTCCCAAATCAAACTTGTAACTTCGGACTTTTCTGATATATCATCCGTTGTTCCTGATAATAAATATTTGAAATGGGTTAATAAAAACAGCGATAGCCATAATCATATAGAAATTCTGATAGTTCTGAAAGGAAATACTTATTTTACATTGAACGGCATAACATATCCATGTATTCCGGGGACAGTATTTCTTGTAGCTTCCAATGAAAGCCATGATAATTACTATCCTCCTTTTTTTGATAATTTTAAACATCTGTGGTGCACCAGTATAAACAGCGTGATTTATGCGGGCGGACTTTATACCATGGAAAATGGATGTCAGATAAAGACTGTTCAATTTAACCGGATTATTGATGAGAGCAGTTGCGGGTTTTCTTTTACAAGAATATGGGAGGAACTTTCTCAAAACCAATATCTGGATGAAAATTTTAAACACTTATATATTAAAAATGCCCTATTTGTTTTTCTTCTTGAATTATGTAAGATAGGTTATGCAAAAACTGCCAATGCAGGCGAACGTGAAACGGAGGAGCACTACTGTAGCATTATTAATCCGATATTGGAACATATAAAGGAGACCGGAGGGAAAGGGCTTGATATCGCACGGCTGGCATATATCGCGGGTTACAGCAAATTTCACTTTGCCAGAATATTCAGAAAAGTTACTGGTTTTTCTGTTCTGACGTTTATAAATTCCGCAAGAATTGAAAAATATAAAGAACTTCACAAAGCGGGATGCAGTAAAAAACAAATTTCAGATAAACTCGGATTTTCCTGTCCCGCCGCATTTTCCAGATGGGAAAAAGATAATTTGCGTCTTTGATGCTTACGCTCGCCAATTAGCTTTTTTTAAATAATACAGCGGGAGAGATCAGGCTTTTTCTCGTTCAGGAGCGTGTCATGGAGTTTGACATATTTATCTTCCCAGTCGAGATTGAAATGTATCCATTCTTTGCCGGTTCTGGCGCATTCCAGCCAGGCTTTGAAATACATCTCCACCCGGTCTGTTACAAGCACTCTGTCTTTTCTTAATGTCATGCACCATTTGAGAAAATCTTCTATTTCACCGACAGAAGATTTACCTGCGTGATATTTATCAAAGAGTTCTTTGAATTTCAGGATGTATTCAGTCCAGATAACAAGCCGTCTGGCAAAGTCATTATCCGGACATTCTAAGGCGAGTTTCTGTGATAATTCATGCGCTTTGCGGTATTCCTTTGTGTCCGTCCTTTTGAAAAGCGCCCTCGGATAAGTTACCAGGCAGGGGCCGGAACTTTTCTGTATATGCAATAGTTGAGCATAAAGTTTTTCCACTGTCCTGGTGTGTTCCGCTCCGAACACTTTTCTGAAAAAGTCTTTTACTGATTTTTTGCGATCAGCTCCGTAAGCGGCTTTTGCCATCATATAGAAATTCTGTCCGTAAGCCGTCCAGTGCGGAATGTGGAACTGCGTTAGAAAACCGTCAACACCAAGCTTTGAATATGTCTTTATTTCATCGAAAATAGTCTCATGAAAAATCAGCGGAAGCGATATATAAAAATTGATTCCCATGATGTATTCATAGATATTGACTTCACCGCCGTCTTTTGCTTTAACCCATGCCTTGAGGTCTTTGAAATATGCTGAATTCAACCAGCAGTTTTTATCGTCTATTAGATGATTGACGCAACGCCAGTAAGGCGCGAAATGAACTGCGGTATTTTTATGGAGTTTGAAGCCGGGGGAGGGAGCACAGTAATTGATATACGCAGCGAAAGTAAGCATCGTCTCAGGGTTTGACGCATGGAGTTTATCTGAAATTTCGCGGACCATGTCATGATATATTTTATCCGCTTTGTAAACATGTTTCGATACGCTGTAGAAATCACCTTTTTTGTTTTTGTCATAGAACTTGGAGCATTCCGGGCATTCGCACCATCCGAAACCGTCATTTGGTAGGAGCGAAATAGTTTTCAGTTCAGGATGAGCCTTCATGTATTCACTCATTCTTTTTGCTATTTCAGCCCTCAGTTCAGGATTTGTCGTGCAGAGCTGTTCGCTCAAGAGAAGTGTACTCTTGCTGGAAGACGGGGAAATCCTCTGTCCGTTGATAATGGCGAAATAATCCGGATTGCTTTTCGCGTACTTTTCGCCGGGTATCCAGTAACTGAAATTGTGGTGTCCGCTCTCTATTTCGATGCCGCGCACCTGAAAATATTCTCTCATTTCGGGTGTGGCCTTATCATAGTATTTCATCCAGACGAGAATATAATTCAATTTGTTTTTAGCCATCCAGTCGGCCAGTATGAAACTTTCCTCGGAGAACGGAAATTCCTGAACCAGCCCGCGTCTTTTCAAAAGCAGTTTGGAGGGCTTCAGAAGCTTTCCTGCTGGAAGTTTAACGCTTTTGCTTGTTTCCGAAATTATATCTCTGCCCGGTTCAAAAAAACAATAGCCCAAGTATTCTTCGGCAAAATCATATACGGCGTAAAGTGCGGTAAGAGGGGCGGAAAACTTGAATTTTATTTTCTCCTTTGAAGCCTTGACGGAACAGCCCGAAACTTTTTCATCGCATTTGAAACTGATTTTTATTTTGTTTTCCGGATTGCCTTTTCCGAAACGCCTTGTGAAAAGTGTTTCCAGTTCGCTTTTAGCTAATTGCATGGTTTTATCATTGCTGAATTTTTCAGGTATGTCGAACGATAGAAACGAATTTTCAGAGAGAAATATTTTTTTATTGGAAGCCGACATTTTGTATTTTCCTTTTTATTGAAAACGGTTGTTTTTTTTCATTCATGCCATACGGACATGGCATAAGTGAAATATGTCATCGATTCTGTATCGAATTTGTCAGGCGCGTTTGCGTGCCCGTCAACATATATCATAGGGACTTTGGTTTTGTGGTTCAGTGTTTTGTATCTGCCGTCGCTTTCTCCCGGGAAAGTAGCATTTGCATAGGAGTAATTGTCTTTGTCTATTTCAGCCGCGGCATTAGTAGCGATATTGGTTTCTTCGACCAGAATAATTTTTGAAGGACCTGACATGCTCTTTGCAAATTCCGAATCATGCCATGCCGGATATGGATTGGAATTGGAATTGTCACTGAAACTCACTCCTGTTGCCTTCACTTTCGCGAAAGGTTCTATCGCGTTCAACCCGTAAGAACACAACGCGCCTGCGTTCTCAACCGGACATATAAAGAGATTTCTCATATTCTGACCGTCCGCCGCAAGGTTTACCCAGCCTATAGGGTCTCCCCATCTTGCTGTACATACGGCCTGCGGATAGATACCGGCGTTTGTTGCCGTATATGAAACGAGGAGTTTATGTATCTGGTTGAGATTATCGATGCATTTGATAGTCTGGGCCTTGCCTCTGGAACTTGAAAGTGCCGGGAGGAGTAAACCGGCAAGTATGCAGATGATGGAAACGACAACAAGGAGCTCGACAAGCGTAAAGGCAAATAATTTTTTCGGCATATTTTTTCGTTCTCCTAAACTCAATAGGCGTCTGCAATATATAAACGTTTTCTCAGCGTCGTCTGTTTCTGTTCACGTTTTTCTGAAGGTTTTCTGAGCCTTCAGCTGTAAGAGTAAAGCTGTTGCCTTCAGTTTTGTATATTAAAGGTTTTCCGTTAAGGCTGTCCAGGGGAATTTCATGAAGTATGTCCGGCTTCAACTTGTCTAGAGTGTCGGGATAAGTTGATTTTTTGTTTTTATATATTTGAAGAGCAAGTGTCAGTTCGCAGATGGCTGTTTGATTCATGAAGTAGGCGTTGCCGGCAAACGCTTCCGTCAGAAATCTGCCGAGCCAGAACTTTGACATTGGGCAACTCTCAGGTATGTTGACCGTTATATTTTTTATTTTTTCGATTCTTTCCCACGGTGGAAGTGAATAGAGTTTATCAATTTCCGCCCATGTATTCAAATAACAGGCGAAATCCTTTTTATCACCGGGAAAGCAGGAGGATATCCAGCTGGGACTTTTGTGTGAACTGATAGATCTTTTCAAGCGCTCATCAATTTTCTTGTTATTTATAACTGCGTCAAAAATGGAGATGGTATTAATTTTTTCGCCGTCACAGGCATTCTGCAGCCATCTATCGAAATTCATATTCTGAATTTCGTCCATGAATTTCATGGCGTATTTATCAGAGATTCCATATTCTCCGGCAAGCATGGATATAACGCGGGCTGTATTTGCGATATTGGCAACTCCTGAAAAATATGACTGCAGAGTGGGTTCTTTATCCTGAAGTTCAGATATTTTCAAAGCATTGAACAAAATGTTATATGCGGTTTCATAATTGCCTTCGGACGCTTCGACGCATGCTTTATTTATCCAAAGAGTTACTGCGTTGCTAAGATAATATGAATGAGGGCTTGGTATATGTCCCTGTCTGTCATAATTCAAATTGAAATTACAAGCTGTTTTCCGCGCTGCTTTTTCCATGAGACTGAAAGCGTTGTCTACACGGTCGGAGGATAATATTCTTTTTGTTTCCGCGCTTGAAATCTTATTTATAATTTGTTTTGTGCTGCCGCTGCCGATATTTCTGCCGAACTGTATTACTGTTCTCTGGAGTTTTCTGTCTATCATTCCTCTATAGTTGCCGGGAGTATATGGTCTTCCCTGTTCAGATATGAGTATGAAAGCCTCTTTAAGTTCGATGGCCGCGTTTTCACTGTCAGGTACGGGGGCGGGGATTATCTGCGCAATTTTAAGTGGTCTCCCGCTTTTTTCCAATGCGGAGAGGGCCAGAGACAGCTGGATATTCCAGATCATGCAGATTGCCGCGTAAATGATTCCGATAAGTATTATAAAGCTTCCCGCTGTCGAAGCAATCCATACCGGAATTTTTTTCTTTGCCGGAGAGTGTCCCTGTTTTTTCCATATAAAGAGAGCGGAAAAAACGGCTGTTAAGAGCAGAATAGATATAAGGAATATTATTTCTTTGCTGCTGGCCAGTCTGGGGGTTCTTTTTTCAATTTCATCTATGCTTTTATCAATGTCCTTAGACAAGTTGTTATCGTCTGATTTGTCTTTGAGAAGTTGAAGGAGCCCGGTGTCTTTGCTTCTGGCGGCGAGATAGAGCATGGAAGGCGTAAGTTTGACAGGCTGTCCGCTTTTCAGAATAAGTTTTGCCGCTTCGGAAAAGTTTTTGGCCAACGCGATGTCCAGACAGGTTTTTCCATCTTTATTTTTAGCGCTGATATCCGGATTTTTGGCAAGCAGCAGTTTGATGATTTCGAGACGGTTGTTCTGAGAGGCAATCATAAGTGTTGTGTTGCCGTTCCGGGCCTGAACGTTTACATCCGCGCCTTTTTCCAGCAAGAGCCTTACAGTCTCTTTCTGTCCGAACATGCATGCCATCATCAGGATGGTGTTGCCGTTTGCGTCGGCAAGATTGGGATTGGCGCCATCTTTCAGGGCCTGTGCGATATTTCCGGTTTCGGACCTATTGACACTGCTGACCAGTTTTTCATCCGGCGTATCTGCAAAAACGCCGAACGTAATAATTCCAAGAAAGAGCACTGATAGCAGTTTGGATAAAATGAATTTTGATATTTGCATAGAGAGCATCCTGTCTGAAATAAAAAACATAGCAGAATAAATCTACTATGTTTTTTCTAAGAATCAAGAGTTAATGCAAGGTGCTGAAACTTATTTTTCCATTACCAGGTCGGCGATTACGGATTTTGTGTATTCAAGGTCTTTTCTGGCGTACCATTCGCGGTCTCCGGCGCGAGGCGCTTCTATGCAGATGGGGCCGTTAAAACCGGACTTTTTGACGTGTCTAAGATATTCTCTGTGGTTTATTTCACCGTCGGCAAGGGCAGTCGGCATACGCTTATTGTCTGTGCCGGGCGTCGCTATGGAATTTTTCAAGTGCAGATAAAAGAGAGATTTGCCTAAATGACTGATTGTCTGTCCAATCGGCAGGATGTTTTTAGCTTCGAAATAAACGGCGTTGCCGTAATCGAGATTTACGCCGACGGCGGGGCTGTCAATCATGTCTGTCAGCTTCTTTGCAGCTTGGGGAATATCGTGGATATAACACATGTGGGATTCGAATGCGAATTTGAAATTATTTTCCTCCGCGAATTTTCCAAGTATCTTGTACCCTTCAGTTGCATGTTTCCATTGATCATCCGTGGCTATGAATGAACCGTGAAGCTGGTAATTGCCGTAGGGGAGGTTTTTGTCCTGATTAAGCAGGCTGCCACTCATGGCGTTTACTACCGTCAGAGGGAAACGTTTCAGAGCGGAACTAAAGAAATTAATATATGCGTCTACTTCCTTTCTTCTCTTGTCGGCATCCGCTTGCATCAAATCCGCGCCAGGCCCCCCGATAATGGGATATTTAAGGCCTGAGACTTCCACTGCTTTTGCCATGTCATCAAGGTATTTTTCCTGATTGTCATAGCCCAGCGGTTTTGAAACTCTTCTGAACTCAATTCCATCGAAGCCCCAGCTTACGGCCTTTCTACACATCTCCTCGAGAGTCTGTCCCTGTTCGCAGTAATTCACATGCATTATAATCGGATTGTTCACTGTAAAATCTCCTGTTGTTTTATTCTATATCTACCAATTATACGAAATTGTACAAGTGGTTTCAAGGGTAAAGCAAAAAAAAGGGGCCTTTAACTTGCACAGTTGCCTGTTTTTTGTCAGAGCGGTATACGTCCGTTCAATGCGGCGGCAATCGTTGCTGAATCCGCATAAGAAATATCCGAACCGGCGGGCAGGCCTTGGGCCAGGCGCGTGATTTTGAGTTTATTTTCTTTGAGCATATCGGCGATATATATGGCTGTTGCCTGTCCTTCCACATCGGGACTGAGGGCTAGAATAATTTCTCTGGTATTGTGTCTTTTTATTCTCTCAAAGAGCTCATCCAGTTTCAAATCTTTTGCGTTTTTTCCTTCAAGCGGGGAGAGTTTTCCGCCAAGCACGTGATAAACGCCTTTGAAAAAAGAACTGTTTTCGATGTTTTGCACCTGAGAGGCTTCTTCTACTACGCAGACAAGGGTTTTGTCTCTGGATGGCATTGCGCATATATTGCAGAGTTCGCCGGAGGCGGCCAGATTGCCGCATTCGGGGCAAGGGCCTATTTTCTCATGAAGCGTTTTCAGATGGGTCCCGAGGATATCCAGTTTATCGGTATCCCATTTCAGCATTGAAAAAGCCATTCTTTCGGCGCTACGCCTCCCTACGCCGGGAAGGGTTTTCAAAATCTCTATAATTTCTTCAATAGCTTTAGGATATTTATGACCGGGCATTTTTTACTTTCAGATTTTATAATAATAACTTATACATTAACTGAGTATTTTTGCAACTGTCTCAAAATATTTTGAACAACGAGAATATAATATCCAGTTCCAATGCGGAGAAGAAAGCTGAAAGGACAACGATTTTCATTGTTTTCTTTATATCGGAAGGGCGGGCTTTTCTACCGTTTTCGTTCATTATGGGATATTCACTTTTTTCTCCGTCATAGTAATTTGTTCCGCCGAGTTTTACGCCGAGCGCGCCCGCTGTTGATGCTTCGAGCCATCCGGCATTGGGGCTGTGGTGGGCGGAATGGTATTTCATGGCGGTCTTGAATGCTTCTGAGATTCTGCCTGTAACGAAGAGTGATGACAGGACGATGGAGGGAAAGGCGCAGAGCCTTGTCGGGAGATAGTTCATTACATCATCAAGGCGGGCGGCGGCCCATCCAAAATAAAAGTAACGCTCGTTTTTGTGTCCTATCATGGAGTCCATTGTATTCACAGCCCTGTAGGCGAAGGCGCCGGGAAGTCCGAAGAGGGCGAAAAAGAAAAGAGGGGATACTATGCCGTCCCCAAGTCCTTCCGCGACTGTTTCGACACAGGCCCTGGAAATTTCAGAACGGTTAAGCATTCCGGTGTCTCTGCCTACAATACGCGCAAGGAATTTTCTGGCGGAGAGAATATTGAATGACGCAAGCTGTTTCAAAACCGGCCTGGCATGGGATATCAGTGAACGGCACGCGATTGTCAATGACGCGACAATCGCTGTCGCAAATCCGGCCCAGGGGGCTGTGAGATGCTCATAAAAGGCATTCTGGGCAAGGAAACCGATTATGACGGCTGTCAGCGTTACAAGCAGGACCAGCACAGCGCCCGCGAAACGGGCTTTCAGTCCATTTTTCACGTAAAGAGCTTTTTCCAGAAACGCTATGTATCTGCCAATCCATACAGTAGGGTGGATTGAGGAGTGAGGTTCCCCTAAAAGGATGTCCAGAAACAGTGTTATAAGGTTTAAGTTAAACATGAGAGGTTCCAATAAGATAAAAGAACTTAAATCCCGGCGGCTGAAACTTCAAGAGGGCTGAAAATGATTTGCGGATTTAATATTTAAAAAGGATTGGCAAGATATGAAAATTCAAGTATATTCAATGACTGAATATTGAGTGGAACTTCAAAATGGCAGTAAGATTGCGGAAACCATTGAAATTTTTATCTAAATATCTGTTCCTATTTTTTTGCGGCATATCTTTATTCCTTTGCGATGCCCTGAATGCCGAAGCCAGGGTTACCAGGGCTAAAATCAGTATGGGTTTTTCCTTGAGGATGTATAGATATTCCATTGCCGAACTGAACTGTTTCATTGAAAATCCCGACAACAAGGCCAAAGAAATAACGCTGAGGCTTTTTACCAATGAAGGCCTTGCGCAGGCGCAGAATAATTTCTTTTTTGATACAGTTAAAGTTCCGGCATCTTCTTATCTGGATTATAAAACTCAGGTGCTTATAGAGAACGCGGAACAGTACAAGCTGGAAGTTTTTGTTGACGGCAGAAAATCTTCGGATTCAAAGCAGACTTTTTTCCTGAAACTTCTCTCTAACAAGAGCATACTCGTCGGGACAGTGAACGATGACAATGAAGCTTCATTGGGCGGTTTCAACCAGCTTGAGAGTTTCAAAAATGAATTTTCCGTGGCGAATTTCAACGCAATGTCTTTTCCGGAAAACTGGATGGGGCTGATGGATTTGGCGGCGTTGGTCATAGTTAAGCCCGATTTTAACAGGTATTCGTCACGCCAGCTTAATGCCCTGCTTGATTACGTTTATCAGGGCGGAATTCTGATATTCGCCGAGCCTGGGGCCCTCTTTGATGCCGCCAAAACCCCGCTGGCCAAGCTTCTTCCCGTTGTCCCCGTCAGGCTGAGGAAAATAAAAGAACTGCCTTCTCTGAAAAAAATTATACCCGCGTTCAAAGCATGGCACGGACACGACGCGGTATTTCTTGAATCATATCAGTCGGGTGACGGCGTGGATTTCCTGACGCAGGACGATATGCCTGTTTTCAGATGGAAAAAATTTGGACTTGGCTCCTGCCGTTTTTCAGCCATATCACTCTGCGAAGACAATTTCAAACAGGACAAGAAAGCCTGGGAACTGCTTCTCAAGAGCTTCTTCAGGCGGCAGACTTTTTATAACGAGACCGAGCTTTTCAACTCCACTCTTGACGAGATGACAGGCTTCCCCATACCCGAACCAATTGTCATAAAGACAATTCTCCTTGTTTATTTTCTGCTTCTGGTGCTGCTGATTGCGGGCGGTCTTTATTTCAGAAAGTCGGGAATAGCATGGACTTCGGCGGCGTTTCTGGCTTTTGTAATGACGCTTTACGTCCTTCACAGAGCAGACAAAGAAAGCGGCAACAGAGGGAAACTTTTCTCATTTATAAATTTCAGAATAGATGGTTCCGATACCATGCCGATGGAAACCTACTGCGCGTTTTTTTCCGACACGGACGCCAAAGTTGATATAATAGCGAAAAATGAAAATACAGGCTTGTCTTCGATCCCCCCAAACAGGAGTTCATTCATGCCGCAGATGATGGGGGGCGGAGCTGATCAGAAAAAAAAGGATTCCACTCTCGGCAACCGTATTTCAAAGCCTCTGGAAATCCAGCGTCTTTCCGGTATTCAGCGTTTTCAGGGCCTTGATCTGCCAACTAAAACATCAAGGCAATTCAGGGCCCTACTTACGGAAAGTTCAATCCCTTTTTCAAATGCTCTCCTGCCTTATATTTCCTATACTAAAGATACAGTGAAAATGTTGTCCTGGAAAGTACCGGACGGAAAGAAATATGAACATGCCTTTCTCCTTATGCCGAACGGCTCTTTTATTCTCAATGAAAGCGGCGGCAAGCTTATCCTTACCGGAAAGGATACATTTATCAATACCGACAATATAATGAATTCGATAAGGAACTGCATGGAAAACAGTTTCAGAAAGGCCAGCCCCTGCGTAGCACTGATAAGCAAAGCCACCTCGGCGCCCCTCCTTGTCCCTCAGGAAACTATTCTGCAGGGCCGGAATATCGATATAATACCTGTAACTGAAAGCTGTGAGAGTGAATATGTCTGCATATTGCCTGAACAGATTGTCTTCACATCGGGTGACACTTCTTCCAGGATGGTCATGTCAGGTAATCGCCTGAAGAGTATTATGGATACTTTCGGCACTGCCACTTATTCATTCAATTTTACACTCCCCCCTATTTTTTCGGTGATTGAACCTGATGAAATAATATTGAATTTCACATACCGCAATCAGGGCGGAAATATAAATGTAGCGCCCCTGATTTCAAAAAATGGCAGGCCTGTGCTTCTCAATGCCAAAGCGGCCCCGGCAAAAAAGAAAGTTGCGCCTAAAACAAAGGCAGCAGTCAAAACCCCCGCGGCAAAAACTAAACCTGCCGCCGCCTTACCTGTTGGAGCAAACCCGGTACTTGCCGCGGCGACTGTCCGGGGGGTGGAGAAGGAAACTGGTGTTTTCGTTTTCAAAGGGGAGGGGATAAAGAACGCTATTGATCCGCTGACAGGTTCAGGTTTTCTTATACTTGAGGCTCTGGAGATAAATCCCGATATGGCTGCCTCTCAGAAAATGCGCGCGAATAAATGGGCGCCTGTGAAACTTTCCATATCGGTCAGAGGACATTTGCCTAAAGATATAACGCCGTTCAAATATTGAGTTTTTTCGAGGAGTCTTATTATGATACGTACAGAAGAGCTTACAAAGAAATTCAGTGATACCAGAGGGGTTTTTTCACTGAATCTTAACGTGCCGGAAGGAAAAATCTACGGTTTCGTCGGACATAACGGCGCAGGCAAAACCACTGCAATAAAACTTCTCTGCGGACTTTTAAAGCCGGATTCAGGAAAAGCTTTTATCGGTGATTTGCAGGTGCTTCCCAAAAATATTCCAAGGATAAAACGCCTTATCGGATATATGCCCGACATCACCGGGGTTTACCAGCAGATGAGCGTATGGGAGTTTCTTGACTTTTACGGGGCCGCTTTCAAAATACCCCCTAAACAGAGAAAAGAGCGTATTGACGCGGTGCTTGACCTGACTCACGCGACGGAGATGATTGACTATCAGGTATCTTCTCTTTCGCGCGGTATGCGCCAGAGGATAGGGCTTGCCAAAACATTGATACATGATCCCGCCGTGC
>Ga0209417_1002309_pt1 | contig 29923 bp, 23 predicted proteins | sample RifGroF2_FD_184002 | JGI IMG/M metagenome (GOLD analysis project Ga0209417, IMG submission 184002) | Groundwater microbial communities from Rifle, Colorado, USA - Groundwater F2 (SPAdes) (version 2) | ecosystem: Environmental > Aquatic > Deep subsurface > Groundwater | place: Rifle, Colorado... | reverse complement strand
AGTTTGTAAGCACCCACTAATTGAGTAATTTCACCGTTTTTTAACTGTTCAAAAACAATTAGCTGTTCCCGTTCTTTTTTGCTCATGATAAGCTCTTCCATAGAAGTTCCTGTTTTTGAGTTTTTTGTGGTTTTTCTTATCAACAAAATTACTCTAAAACCGGAACTTTTTATTTTGCATTACAGGAGGAACTTATCACTTTGCGCTAACACATAAGGAATTTTAGCACTTTGCTGAGGCAGGCTTTTTGTTATACTAAAGGGCAGATTGTATAGTGCGAGATACAAATTGATAAACCCCTTTATATAAGGATTTTTTATGAAACAGATTCGTTTCCTCCTCTTAACCATGCTTTTGGTTCAGGCGGGGGCTCTTTTATCGTTAGAAAGTTCCTCTCCAATGGCTGTTGCTCCGGTACTTCCTGGAGCTACTCCAGATAATGCCTTACAAGCAGAAAAAGAGCCTGTTGTTGAGCCAGTGGTTGAAGCACCTATCGAACCAACAACAATGACGCCAGGAGCAGAAGTTGATGAAGCAACAGTACTTCCTGAGGTTGCGCCCGTCGTAACACCAGAACCGGTACAACCAGTCGTAGAAAAAAAAGTAGCAGTAAAATCAACAACAAAAGAAATCGTTGCTGTATCAGCACGTATTGGAAGTGTTGAAGTTGAAAAGGTTATTACTTCAACTGATGAATTCCGTGACAAAGCAACTATTGTTCAAAAAGAACTTCGTGAACGCGCAGAGCGTCTTAAAAAAGAGTATGAAGATCTTGAAAAACAACGCGTTGAAAATAAAGTGAGTCCTGCAGATCTTGCAAAAAAACGTAACAATTTAGAAATTGATGAGCGTGATTTACAGATGGAAGCTGAAGGTCGTCAGCGTCAACTGCAAGAAGAGATGTTTGTTTCATTCCAAGAAGCCGTTGAGAAGGTGGCCAAGAAACAAAATTTTGACATGATTGTTCCAAAGTTTTTCTATGTCGCCGAAAAATGTAACATTTCTGACATTGTCCTTAAAGAAATGAATGCTCTCTATGCCCAGAAAAAAGCAAAAGCAAAATTTGCAAAGGCACAGGGAGGTAATGAAGGTGTGAAGGTTGCACCAAAAGCTAATGGCGCAAAAGCACCTGCCCAAAAAGCAGCAGCTAATGGCGCAAAAGCAAAGCCTGCAGTAAAGAAAAGTTAGTGAACAGAGCTTGATTCAATAGCTTCTTTTCTCTAAACTACTCTTCCAGAGGTCGAATGCTTTGAGCGTGAGATCGGTTGGAATTCTTTTGGTAGTAATGGCGCGGTAGTCAAATGGTTTTGAAAGTTCTTCATAAATGAAAGAATCGTCAAAACCAGCGACTGCCGCGTTTTCTTTTGTTGCCGAAAAATAGAGTGCGTCTGGGCGTGCCCAATAGAGAGCGCCAAGGCACATGGGGCATGGTTCGCACGATGAATACAGTGTGCATCCTGTGAGTTGAAATGAGGCAAGTTTTTTGCAAGCAGATCGGATTGCAACCATTTCTGCGTGAGCAGTGGGGTCATTGGTGGCGGTGACTAGGTTGACGCCTTCTGCGATAATTTCTTCATCTTTTACGATGATTGCACCAAAGGGGCCACCATTATGATTTTGAACGTTTTTAATTGCAAGCTCAATTGCTTGTTTTATAAAGTTTGTATGATTCATAATAATTCTCTTTTTTTGTGTACAACTTTCCTGACCGATAGCATATTGTATGGCAGGGTTATTGCAACATAAAAAGGTAACTGATGAGGAGCTATATATGACCATAAAAGCAGTTGTTGGGTTGGGAAATCCAGGAAACCAATTCATAAAAACGCGACATAATATTGGATTTCGTGTACTTGATGCTCTTGCAAAAAAATATGACGGTGATTGGCATTTACGTGGTGAAATAGAGTTTGTTGATATTCTTATTGATGGCCAAAAAATTATACTTTTAAAACCCCAAACATTTATGAATGCATCAGGGCGTGCATTGAGTTTTCTCACAAAGCAAGGCATAAAACCCGACGAGATACTTGTAGTTCATGATGAACTTGAACTTCCCTTTGGTAAAGTGACCGAACGCTTAGGAGGAAGTGCTCGTGGTCATAATGGACTACGCTCAATTATCAGTACGATAGGGGAAAATTTTCATCGAATTCGGTGTGGAGTTGGCCGTCCTCCAGAGCATGAATCTGTCTCAGATTTTGTTTTGAAAATATTTTCTGAGAACGACACTTTGGTGCAGGGTCTTATTGATAAGGCGATTGGACAGATTGAAGCTATTTGCTCAAAAAAGGACGAGATTACGCCCCCATAAAAAAAGAGAGGGATTAGAAAATCCCTCTCTTTAAGTTTACGTACTGATTTTAGTTGTTTGTTGGCTTTAGTTGTTGTTAAAATTCAACGTAACATCTTCAAATTTGACGGTGCTTTTTTGTCTTTTGTTTCGTTTTTTTCCGCATTGTTGAGCAAATGTAACAAGATTTAATCGATATACAAAATCTTCAAAGCTTTTAAGGTCGTGATTTTTTAGTACTTGTGTATCTCTTTGTAATTTCAGTTGTTTGACATAAGGATGCAAAGCCATTTTTGATTGCTCAAAAACGAAGAGAGGGAGTGTGAATTTCTTGTTTTTCTCAAAACGGAAAAAGAGGTTATCAAGAATTTCTTCACCAAGAGAGATGATAAATTCTTTGTTTTGTACGTCTTTAAAGCCTTCTTCAAGCAACAAGTCGTTTGCAAGTATGAAAGGTATAAGTGTCTTGTTTTGATTATTAAACCAAGCCGCATGGTCGTCAACACTGAATTCTATAAAGCGTCGAGTATAGGAGTCTTGCTTTGTTTCAACTTTCTTCTGTTGAATAGAAAGCAATTCTTTAAAGAGGGCAGTTTGTTTTTCCGTGGTCAATGTTTTTATTTCATCAAGAGGAGTTTTGTTGTTGTAACCTGGCTTATTAATATCGGCGCCATGTAAGAGAAGTAGTTTTACCATCTCTGTATAGTCATGACAACAGGCTTCCTGGACGCCTTGAGAGCTGAGTGTGCTTATCTCTACTTCTGTATATTCATGACAGGCTGTTTGTAGAGGGGTATAGTTATCGCTACCTGGCTTGTTAACATCTGCGCCATATGAGAGAAGTAGTTTTACAATCTTTGTACATCTAAAATCACAGGCTACCCTGAGTGAGGTATCGTTATTATGGTTTAACTTATTAGCATCTGCACCGTGTAAGAGAAGTAGCTCCACAATCTCTGTATATCCATGACAACAGGCTTCCCAAAGAGGAGTTGTGTTACTGCAGCCAGGTTTGTTAACGTCTGCGCCGAGAAAGAGAAGTAATGTTACAATGTTTGTAAGTCCATTGCGACAGGCTTCAAAAAGAGGGGTGCTATTCACGCTATTTGATTTATTAACATCTGCGCCATGAGAAAGAAGTAGTTTTATAATCTCGACATATCCCTTAAAACAGGCTTTCCCAAGAGGAGTATTGCCACTTGAGTCTAACTCATCAACATCGATGTTGATGTTATTGTTTAAAAATTGTTCGACTTTTTTTACATCGCCTTTGCATACAAGATCGTGCAATGTCCCTGCATGCAGATATGTTCCACACACTGTAGTAAGGGTCAGTAATAGTAATGATTTTTTAAGGTTTTTCATCATAAACACTCCAAATTTAATAGCATGATATTGAAAATATTTTGCTCAATGTATTATTGTAATTATATACTAATTGTACAAAATATTTGATATTTGTCAAGAAAAATTAGAGACATTATGAACAGATTGAAGCGGTCTGTGTGAAAAACAGTGAAAGTGTGTCTGTGGGTTGCCCTGCCCAGAGCGTTTAATGAGCAAAACATGAGCGATTGTCAATCTGATTAACAATCGCTCAAACTATTTCGAAAACAACGTGCTAGACGGGTATTTGAGCATGGGTATGGTTATTGTTAAATTTATAAGATTTTTCAGGAAAGCTGAAGTAATTAGCTCTTATTGGTGAATTTGATTTTCATGTCATAGAAAACCTTGTGGGGCTTTGCTTGTAAAAGGTTCTTGCCAGAAACGGCACATTGAGCGAGATTTTTGCAAAAATAGGGCGTTCTTAAATGCGGTGCTTTGTAGAGATTTAAAAGCGTGAGCATCAAGAGTTTTTTTTCTTGATGGTAATATCCATTTGCTTCATCCCAAGCGGTTTCATTGAATTCACTTCTGATATTTTGGTTAGCACCATTTTTAAGAAGATATTTAATGACTTCAACATGCCCTTTAAAACAGGCCACATGTAAGGGAGTCCGATCTCGATTTCCCTGCGCATTGATATCGATTTTTTTTGTTTGTACAAGAAATTGAAGACAGGTAATGTAATTATCATTATCAGATAATATTACCTCATGAATGGGTTTGGTTTTTTTATCTCCTTTAGAGGGATCTGTTTTATGGTCTAGGAGATATTTTACGATTGTTTTGTTTCCTCCGGAACATGCCCAGCACAGAGGAGTTGTGTTGGCTTGTTCGCTTTGGTAATTTACGTCTGCTTTGCATACTTCAACAAGATATTTAACGATTTCAAGGCAATCATTGCGGCAAGCAAGTTGAAGGGGATTAATGCCATTTATTGAGATGGTATCGATATTTTCGACAGTGGGACAGAGTAGTTTTACTCCATCCAAATTATTCTCGGCAATTGCCCAGAATAATTTGTTAGTGCCTTCATGGCTAACGTTATGAAGAATTGACGTTTCAAAATAAACAATTTGTACTTGCCCAAACCGCCGATTAGAATTTAGCGTAAAAATTTTTGTTGCGGTACAAAAGTGGCTGTTTGCAAATCCTAAGAGAGTGAGCGCAGCAATAGCAAGGTTTTTTCTGAACATACAGGTCTTTCTTTTAAGTAGGGTTATTTTTTAAATAAGGCATCTTTTTGTGCGTATTTATTAAAGAGTTCCCAGAGGGTAAGTTTTTGATCAGTTTTTAAAAAAAGATATTCTATTATTTTACTGTGCCCATAGAGGCAGGCGATATAAAAAGGCGACCAGGGGAAACTTTCTGTTTCAAGGTCTATTACTGCTTTCTTTTCTTTAACCAAAAATTGAACAATATCTGTGTATCCTTTCCAGCAGGCAAATTGTAGTGGTGTAAATCCCTCAATAGGTTTATTAATATCCTGTATAAAACTGCTCCACTTGTTCACATTTTCAAGACTATTTTTGTGGATAGCAAAAATGAGCTCTCTTTCTGCAAGAGAGCTTCTTTCGGAGGCAGTTGTTTTGTAAATAATTATAAAGCAGGCGAATATGAGCGCAAAAATAAAAAGCTTGTTTTTGAACATTAAAAAACTTTCTTGTCAGCGTGTTTTTTTATACTTTGCTGTTCTTTTCAAGCCACTGCTGCAACTGTGTCTGGAAGTTATCCGGAATGCCAGTCACACCACCCTGAATACTGTCATTTGTGCTTCCACCCTTAAATCCAAGCGTCATGAGCCATGCCGCACAGGTGCGAAGATCTATCTGCTGTGTAAATTGTGGTGCACGTGTTGCAAAGAAGGCTATAGAGTTTACATTCATAGAGAAGATAAAATAAAATCCAGGCTTTTTTTTGAGAAGCATCTGAGCGAGCTCACGTAACTCTTTGGTCCCAAGTCCCTCAACAATAATAAGTCCAAAAGGTATGCCATGGATCAGTGTCGTTTTTTCGGTCCACTCAGGTATTTTTGCAGCAATAAGTTTTTGGCGTGTTTCTTGCAGTGCAAGCTCGGTATTTTTTAGCTCATTGTGTAGTTTTTCAACAGCATTAACTACTTCATGGGATTGTACTTTAAAATGTTGCGCTAAATTTTTTACGGTAGCGAATGTTTCATCAAAAAGCTCTTGTCCTGCGGTGCCAGTAACAGCAGTAATGCGTTTTACTCCCACAGAAAGTGACGAAATTGAGGTGATTTTAAAGAGTCCTATTTCTCCGGTTGCATGCACGTGTGTTCCTCCGCACAGTTCTGCCGAAGTCCCGACTACCTCTACAACACGTACTGATTCTGGATTATATTTTTCACCAAAAAAGGCAATAACCCCTTTTTCGACCGCTTCTTTGTACGTAGTCACCTGTGTTTTGACAGGGATATTTTCAAGAATAGTTTTATTAACTATTGCTTCAATTTTATTGACCGTATCCTCTGAGATGTTTTCGTGATGAGTGAAGTCAAAGCGAAGATAATCTGGACTGACCAGTGATCCTGCTTGCTTTACATGGGTACCAAGAAGTGAGATGAGTGCAGCTTGGAGCAAGTGCGTTGCGGTGTGATTTCTCGCCGTGTTTTTACGCGCTTGAATATCAACAGTAAGAGTGACTTTATCGCCAACAACCATTTTTTCTGGCGCATCAAGCTCAAGAATAAAGGCTTTATTAACTCTTTTTACCGACCGGATAAGTGATGAAGTTGCGTGCCCTGTTGTTAAAATACCGGTATCAGAAACTTGACCACCCCCTTCAGTGTAAAAAGGGCTCTGTTTTGTTACGACAAAACAAGCGGTGCCGCGATTAACCTGTGTTACCGGTTGTCCATCAATGATGATGGCAGAGAGTGTTGTGTTGACAGAGGTTGTTTCATAGCCTACAAATTCTGTCGTCAGTGACGGATCGAGATTAATCTTCTCGGTCTCTTCTTGTTTCTTCCCTGACTGTTCCCGTTGTTCGTTCATAGCATCTTCAAATCCGCTTTCATCAACGGAATATCCTTTTTCAGATGCAATGAGTACGGTGAGCTCGAGGGGAAAGCCAAAGGTATCATAAAGCTTAAAGGCCTGCTCACCAGAAATACGCTTTGTTTCAAGATTATCTTGAAGATATTTTTCAACAATCGCTTGTCCTTGAACAAGATTGTTCATAAACTTTTCGATTTCACTCGTAAGCGTGCTTACAATAAGTTGGCGGTTCGCTTGTAGTTCAGGATATATTTGTCCCATTTCATCAATAAATGTTGGTGCAAGCTGCGCAAAAAACATGACATTACCCAATTTTTGTGAAAAAAGGGCTGCGCGACGAATAATTTTACGTAACACGTAGCCACGACCTTCATTTGAGGGCATGCCCCCATCTGCGATTGCAAGGCTGGTTGACCGTATATGATCGGCAAGTACGCGAAATGCAGTTCTGACTTCACCGTGAGTGGTGGTGTACCGTTTACCCGAAAGTTTTTCAAGGTGGCGCAGTATTGGGGCAAAAATGTCGGTTTCAAAAACAGAATCGGTAGATTGAAGTACGGTACAGAGCCGTTCGAGACCCATTCCTGTGTCAATGCCTTTTGATTCTAAAGGAAGTTCTCTGCCGTCTGCTTGACGATCAAACTGCATAAAGACAAGATTCCAGATTTCTAAAAAGCGCTCACACTCATCGCCAGGTTTAAGATTTTGTTCAGCTTCGTTTTTTGCGCCACGGTCAAAATAAATTTCTGAGCATGGTCCGCATGGTCCTGTGTCTCCCATTTGCCAGAAGTTATCACGACGACCAAGTCGAACGATGTGGTCAGCAGGAAGTCCGATATGTTTGTGCCAGATTTGATACGCTTCATCATCTGCTTCATAGACACTGATATATAATTTTTCTGCGGGAAGTTCTAATTCGTGGGTAAGAAAATTCCACGCAAAGCGAATCGCATCTTCTTTAAAGTAATCGCCAAAAGAAAAATTCCCGAGCATTTCAAAAAAAGTAAGATGCCGAGAAGTTCTTCCAACATTATCGAGGTCATTATGTTTTCCACCTGCGCGCATACATTTCTGAATTGTGACGGCACGGGTGTAGTTACGTTTCTCTTTGCCTAAAAAAATATCTTTGAATTGATTCATACCCGCATTGGCAAAGAGCAGCGTTGGGTCATTAGCCGGAATAAGCGATGAACTGGGGATTTTTGAATGATTGTGCTTAATATAAAAATTGAAGAACTTTTGACGAATCTGCATCGATTTCATAGAGTGCTACCTGCAAGTTATGGATTGCCTACACCACAAAAGCTTAGTATACAACCTTTTGTGGTTTTACAAAAAGAGTAGTTTTTAAAGGATGGATAATGAGTCAGGTTTTCATAAAACGCTTTACCCTGTTTTTTCTTCTCGCAAGCCTCGGGCTGCCGTTAATTGGTAAGGAAAAACCGGTGATCAGTACGACGGGTTTTGTCTGTATTGATAATTGTTTTGATACACGTCAAACGGTGTCCAAGCGTGAGGGGCATGAGTTTTTGTACCCTAAAAAATGGGACTGTGCTGCGTGCTGCAATGATAAAGGTGAGCCGTGGAGTGACGTTAATCATCAGGCGTCGTATTCTATTTTTCCCATTAATGCACGCGCTAAGTTTCGCATAGAAGGTGAGCCAATCTTTTGTACGGATAAAACATATGCAATTGTCGCAGCAGATTTTAGGGGTGTAGATGATCAGACAATCAATCTTTTCCGGCTGCGCGAATCGTATATTCTTTTTGATTGGCCAAAAACGGATCTTCTTATTGGGCAGACCTATTACCCACTTGCGATTGATGATTGTGGACCAAATACCGTTGCGTATGCAAAGTCTGGTCCTCTGGATACCTGGACTTTTTGCCCACAAATTCGTTTAATACAAAACCTTAATTCACGATGGGCTGACCCGGTAGATCGTCTGACAGTGGCAATTGGGAGTCATGGGCGCATAGCGCGTTCTTTGACGCCAAATGGATCTTCAGCTCAGGCAATACGGAATGCAATAGTGCCGATTATGCATCTTCAGTGGCGGCACTATATCAATGAAGATTGTTTTTTTGGGATATGTCTTGAAGAGCAACGAATTCGTCCTCTCTTAAAAACAGTAACACCGGATGTTGATGGGGTATATTACGATCAGCGTGATACGGCATTTATGGAAGGACATGCGGCGATTTATGGACAACTTAAATCAGATTGTCTTGTTTTACGCGGAAAAGTATCTTTTTTGCAAGATGGTCATGAGTTGGGCTATATCAGTGGGTATGCGGTTGAATCTTATAATGTAGACACTAAGTGCCAAACATTTACCCCGCTTCGCTCCATCTCCTGTTGGTTTGATGTGGATGTTTTTCCAGAGAATGATTGTATGCCCGGTTGTTTAGTGGGGTTTGCACGGAATTTGGGTGCAGGAAAGCCTCTTTATCGTGATGCTACAACCAATAAGTTGATAACCTATGGTGATGCAGTTGATATTGGAACATTTATAAAATGTGCACCGCGATTGTGGGTCCATAAAGGGGTGCTTGATATTGGAGCTGAAATTGATTGGAGCCGTGCTTGGTATGGGGATCTTAATGATTGTGGCGCCGTTAATCAAATTTGCCATGTTGATAATTTGCGCTTTCAACTCTCGCTTTTTTATAGATTCTAGCGTTAGGTTAGTGGTATATGGAAATGGAGTTATGCGGGTATAAAGTGATTAAGAAAAAGGAGAGTGATTATGGATGGTGGCGTTCAAAGCAGCGAGAATCAATCGTATGTGTCACCACGGTTTTTGCTTGTTGGTATCATCATAATGACAACGATCATACTGTTCTTGTTTTACCGTGCAGGAAATGAGGTAAAAATTCGAGATCAATACACCCCGGTTCAGACAATGACGCCTCAAAAGTTAGCGGATTTTGGAGGAACGCCTGCGGATGTAACGGTTGGTATGTTTATTCGTGATATCCCTCAATTTGATGCGATACGCGGTACTTTTTTGGTTGATGCGACGGTCTGGTTTCTTTTTGACCCTCGTCTTATTTCAGTTGAGCGAGTTGGTAACTTTGCTTTTGAGCGAGCAGAAATTTTAGGAAAAACAGAGCCGTATGTGCGTGTATCGGGCAATACACTCTTTGCTCGATATGATATGCGCTTACGTTTTACCATGTCATTTAACTATCAAGATTTCCCCTTTGATGGACATCGCCTTAACTTTACTTTAGTTCACTATTTCTTATCTCCTGCAGAAGTTAATTTTACCTCTGCCCGTTCTAATTTTGTGGTGAATGCGGATATCAATATCCCTGGATGGCGTCCAATTGATCGACGGGTAGCGACAGGTTTTGCAGAAGAGCAGCTTGAAACAAGAGATAATGGAAGACAAGAAACACTCTATCCAAAGGTTGTTTTCTCGGTTGATTTTGAGCGAATTGGGTCACGACATATTATTTCTATTTTCATTCCGTTATTGCTTATTTTTTATATAGCACTTTTCTCTTTCTCTCTAGATCCGGCGGGAAAATTTGCGACGCAGGTCATCTCTCTTTCTTATACAGCTATAACGGCATTAATCGCCTATCGATTTGTTATTGAGAATATGGCGCCTCCGGTTGGGTACTTTATGTCCTCTGATTATATTTTCTTGATGTTTCTTATTGCCTGTTGTGTTATTTTTTTTGCTAACATTTTTAGCGCCTATCTTTCGGCAATGGTTAAGTATGTCATTGCAATAGTGCTTGAACTTGTGGTGGTTCTTACGTTTGCCCTGACTGTTTAAAAAAAAAGAGAGGGCGATTATGAAGTTTTTTACATTTTTCCTCGGACTATTGTGTGTGATGACATGTGGTGCGAGTGAGCGTTTTAATTCGTTTAAAGATGCCTGGGCAACGGCTGATCGGTTCCCCGACTTTCCTGTAGGGGATGATAAAAGCTGGCTCGATCCAGTTTTTAACTCTTTTTATGATGCGATGCAGCCCTCTTTTTTTAAAAGAATTTGCTATAAGTTGCACATAGGGAGTAATGATTGGGATTTTTCTTTTCTAAAGCCACTTTTAAAAACAGTGACACGGCAGCTTGCAGTAACAAAAAAAGAGCATCCATGGACCCAGTTTCTTTCAGTTAAAAATGAGCGTATTGCTTTTTGTGGGCCTTTATATGGTTCGTTTCGTTCATTGTTACGTAATTTAGAGCAGTTGAAAAAAAAGGGATTTGTTGATGAGCAGTTTAAATTTACCAGCAAATCTCATTATCTGGTGTTTTTGGGAGGGGTAATTACGATATCTCCTTATTCATATCATCTTTTGAAATTGGTTCTTTCGATAATGGAAAAAAATCCAGGGCAGGTAATTTACCTGAGAGGGGACCAAGAGCGGAGTGGCCACTGGAAAGATTTTAATGTTATGCGTTATCCTTTGGAGCTGATGACCGGATCTTCTCAGAATTTGATGAATGAAGTATTGCCGCTCGAAAATGAATTAAATGCATTTTTTGACGTATTGCCCGATATGCTTTGCCTTGAATATCAGGGGAAGTCGTCTGATAAAATGTATTGCGCTGCAACGTCCGTGCCTGACGAGATTTTGAGAGATCCAAAAACTTCGGTGGTTTTGGTCGGAGAACGGCGTGCAGATGTTTTGTGGCCTACGCGAGGACTTGCTTTTATAGGGTTCAATGGATGTGCGGCTGAGTGGTCGCTTATATCATGCCCCAATCGAACCTATCGCGATCATTTTGGTTTTAATTACGACAATTTTGTTTTATTGACTATTGATGGGTTGTTTATTGATAGTCTCTTTTCTTTCTTCTCTCGTGATACGCGGACAAAAGAACCATTTCTTGAAGAGCGATATTACGCAGGGCTTGGTTTAAAGTTACAAAAAGATGAAAAGCGTACGAAAAAAAAGATAGCTTCTTTTGGCTCGACGATGACTTTGTCTGGTGGGGTGCGGGCTGTAGGACGCGGTCTTCGCCAGGGGATTGAAGCTGCCTTTATGAGACAAAACGAACAAGGTGGTGTTCGCGACTATTTTATTAAGCCAATTATTTTTGATGATCAGTATATTCCACGCATGGCTCGTGCCAATGTAGATCTTTTTTTGCAGAAATTTGGCATATCCACACTGGTTGTTCCACAGGGAACACCGACGCTTGATGCCTATCTTAATTTGGTTCGTGATGGCACTGTGTATGCGTTTTTCCCTTCTACAGGTGGTGAGCAATTTAGAAGTCCCGAGCTTTTAAATCTGATACATCATCGGCTCTCCTATCAGTATGAGGTTCGCGCATTGATGAATTATCTGGTGAAAGAGTTCAAGGTAAAGCAATTTGCGCTTATTTATACCGATGACAGTCTTGGCCTTCAATTTATGCGAGTTGCGCATGAAACACTCGAAAAACTGGGAATAAAAGACAAGGCTATTACTGATATTTCTTATTATCGTGAGCAGACTGATTTTAAAGATCAGATAGAGAAGTTGATTGCAACAAATCCTGAAGGTATCGGGTTTTTCTTTACGTCGAGTACGATGGCACGAAATTTTTTAAGTGCGGTAGGAACAGCTTTTTTTGTAGGAAAACATTTAGTAGCGGTTTCATTTTTGGAAGATAAACTTTTTAGACTTTTTCTTGAAACAACGGGAATTCGTTGTTCATTCTCTTTTTCTGTCCCTGACCCACGACTGAGTAATTATGACATTGTAAAAGAGTATCGTGAGGAATTAAGTAAAAAGAATTTAGCTCCCGATAGTAATTCTCTTGAAGGGTATATTGCGGCATCTTATTTTATTGAAGCGCTTAAAAAAGTAGGCCCGCCATTTACGGGAAGTCGCATTATGGCCTATCTTGAGTCGATGAAAGAGCCGCTGATAAAAAACTTTTTTGCAGGCACTTTTGACCGATTAACAAGAACGATTGGCTTGCCTGTATGGATTAGAACAGAAGATGATAAATGGATCCTTGCAGAAGATACTTTGCAGTCAAAAGCAATAAAACCTACTGATCAGTGGTGAAAACATGCTAAAAAAACTTTTTTTACTCTGTTTATTGTGTAGTGCAAGTATCCAGGCTGTTTTTGATACATTGAGTGAGTGGAAGTCCTTTGCGGCCTCGGTGCCTGAATACCCACCCTTTAATAACCAATATCTTCTTGATCCACAATTTAACTCGTTTTTTGAACGCTATAGACCAACCTATTTTAAAAGTGTTTGGGCAGCTTTGGGAATGCGTGTTGATTTTTGGAATTTTACTCGACTTGAGCCTCTTCTAAAAGAGCTTACGCAGCGAGCAAAAGAGAAGGCTCATGGAACGATTGCAACAGCGCGTCGGCTTGAGATTATCCCGGGAAGTAATATTCTCCTTTTGGGCGATATTCATGGCGCATTACATTCTTTGTTGCGTGATCTTCATGAATGGAAGCGGCTAGGATTGTTAAGTGAACAGTTAACACTTTTACATAAAAATGATTTTGTGATTTTTCTTGGTGATGCGATTAATCGTTCTGCTTATTCATACCAAACGCTTGAGCTCATTGCTTTATTGATAAAAAAAAATCCAGAGCAGGTGATTTATATTTGTGGCAACCAGGAACGTGATAAAGTCTGGGAAAGCTCTTTTGCAATGAGCGATCCACTCAAATTATGGGCACATTGGCAGGGCATTCCGTTAGGAGACCACATAGGGCTTAAAGATAGCATTAATAATTTTTTTGAGACGTTGCCACTTGTTGTTTCTCTGGTAATTCAAGGCAAGCCGAATGAGGTTGTCTATTGCACCGCATCTTCTCTTCCCCCAGCTCTTTTAAAAGAAGTTAATGTACAGGCTTTTATTGTAGGAGAGCAGCGAAAACAGTTATTTAAGGCACCGACTGGCCTTGATTTCCTCAAATTTACAAACGGGGCGGCTCATTGGTCGTTGATTTCATGCCCAACGCAAACCTATCAAGACTTTATTCATTTTAAGCATGACGCATTTGTGACCTTGTCAGCAGGAGTGTCGTGGCGCTTGTCGTCGCTCACCTTGCATCAACGTGAAGTTCGCACTCAAAAACCATACCAAGAAAAGTTATTTGATTTGACTATGGGGATTGGGTGTGCAACACAAAAAGACCTTGAACATGTACAGCATCAACCTATTTTTGCCATAGGTTCAACCGTTGCATTTTTTGGTGGATTTGGTGCGGCGGGGATGTCTCTGGCCCATGGGCTTGAGGGGGCTATTTTGCAAATTAATGACAAGGGTGGTGTGCAGGGGTGTCTTATTAAGCCGATTGTTTTGGATGATGAAAATTCGCCTCGGCTTGCCCTTGCAAATGCAGAAAAGCTTAAAGAGGTTTATGGCACAGATCTTTTTGTGATTCCACAAGGGACAGAGCAACTTAATACGTATATTGAGCATGTAAAATCTGGTGAATTGGCTGTGTTGTTTCCTCGTTCTGGGGCAACTATTTTTAGAACAGGGTTGATGAAAAATATTGTTCATTTTAGAGCTTCGTATGATGAAGAAGCAGAAGCATTGATTGATTTTGTGCTTAAAGAGTATAAAGTTCGTTCGTTTGCTTTTGTGTATCAAAATGATTCTTTTGGGACTCCTCTTGCAGAGGCTGCGCATAAGGCACTCGTTAAACGTGGTATTACCAAATGGGTTGATATTCCCTACTCTCGCGAACAAGCATCATATACTGATATTGTAAAAAAACTGAAAATGGCATCGGCTGAGGCTGTTGGTATCTTTTTTTCTGCGCATGCGCCTGTGCGTGAGTTTTTGGAAATGTTGGGCCCTAATTTTTTTATTGGGCGGATTCCCTTTGGTATTTCTTTTATGATGAGTGAAGCAACAAGGCGGTATTGTAAAAGTAGAGGTATTAACTTCTTGCTTTCGTACACTACTCCTGACCCACAAGCTGAAGACACGCAATTTTTGCGTGATTATTCAGAGGCGATGGACCGGTATGGTGTGGTAAAAGATGTTAATTCTTTAGAAGGATATATGGCGGGAGCGTTGTTGATTGAGGCGCTTAAAAATATAAAAATGCCCTTTACCAAAGAAAAAGTTATTACATTCTTTGAAGAGCTCAAAAACTATCCATTTGCAGGGTTTTCACTTACTTTTGATCCAGATTCACGGAGTCTTGGCTTGCCGGTTTGGATTGTGAAAGCGAGTGGGAAACAGGTTATATACGAGCACAAAAAACAAGCTGTTGGTGAGTGGTGGGATAGCGCTCGGCGATGATGAAACCCTCAGGGTGAGCGGTGTTTATTTACCCAATTGCAGGAGCAAATGGGCGATTTTTAAAAGGCAGATGTTTTATTGCCGAGTGAATAAACGCAGGTATTTGTCTGACCAAACCTGGCGTCTGTTTTATTCCCGATCCAAAATCGTGGCGGTAACGTAACCCGACTCCTAAGAGTGAGCCAAAAAGTTGTCCATAGTGGAATGAATTGGAATAATTAGATGTATTTTGCACCTTTTTATTCACTAGCAACCAGATCGATCCGCTGACGGCAGATAGAGTCGGGCCAATGATTTTGTGTGTGGATACTTCACGGTATGCAGCATGTGCAAAAAAGGTCGACCAAGATGGTATGTTGGTGATAAAGTCTTTAGCTTTTTTTGGAGTTTTGGGTATATCTTCTGCCATAACCAATATAGTAAGCATAGAAAGAGGAACTGCTTGCCAGAATACGCGTTTGCCAGAAGATTTTAAAAAGCCTTTAAGCGTTGGCTCAGAATGATCAAGCCATACGCGTGATCCAGTATAGAGGGCTCCAAGTGTAAAAAGGGTAGCGTCTCTTGTGAATGGATGTTCATTGAGCCATTCACTCCAGGTGATTTTCTCTTCTTGTTTGTTGGTTCCGGTCTCTGTTGTTTCATTTTCTATTGCGCTGATTGGAGCAGCAGAAGCAAAAAGTAAGAAACTTAACAGGCTTAGTTTTTTTATATTCATTTTTTTCTCCATGTTATTTTACCGCCGTGCCGCTCCTACAAACCCTTCGAGACGTTTTGCTTGCAGCAAAACCCTCAGGGCGAGCGGTGAGGGCACATTTTCTATTAAAACCGTTTTTATCGACAAGCTCAGGGTAAACTTCAGGGTGAGCGGAGTAGGCTAATTTACCTCTCATTAATCACGAACGGAGTAGTTTTTAGATTACAACTATGTTTTTAATATAGCAGATTTGCAAAAAAGAGCAATCAGGGAATTCCCGTTAGGCCGGCTTTTGTGCGGGTTTATTTTTTACAAATAGAAATATTCCGAGTGCGACAAAGGCGAGAGAGACAAAGAAAAGTGCGGAGAGCGGCTCTCCAAGCACCAGTGGCCCATAGAGGTGTACAAAGAGTGGAATTGACATGCCGCAGAGTGAAGTAAGTGTGATAGGGTACTTTTTGAGTAACGAGCCATAAATTGAATAGCCCAAAATATTTGCAATGGTGACTGAATAGAGAAAAACTAACCAAAAATTCCAGGTCATGGGAATTGAGCTGAGATTAAATTCGCCCGTAAGAGCAGAGGTAATTAACGCGTACGATCCCCCTATGAGCATGATGAGCCCATTGAGCTCTGAGGGGGTATATCGCTCACTTCGGATAATTGTTTGTGCGCGAATCCAACCGTAACGTGCGATGATCATAGACACAAAAGCGGCGATTTCGGCAAGAGAGAAGATCCATACTGATCCAAACTGATTATCCAATGCGTTTGTAGGCCAGATGAGAAGAGCGATACCGATAAAACTAATGGCCATGCCAATCAACTGCTTAGGGCGCATGCGTTCGTCCCAGAGAAAATAGGCGTAAAGAGCGGTAACAAACGGGTCGAGGCTTGCGATAAGAGTAGCTTTTGAAGAGATGAGATTTTTAAGTGCAAAGGCTTTTAAAACCGAGGGTATAAAGGTCGTAAAAGCGCTAATCAATAAAAGTGTTTTCACATCTGGAAGCAGGTAGCAAACTTTCATGCGCGATGATTTTACAAGATGATACGCAATAATAAGGACGCCTGATGCGACCATGCGGATGCCAACATAAAAGAGGGGCGAGAGATGAAAAAGAATGAGTTTATTGAGGGTGGTCGCGCTTGCAAAAATTGCGTAACCACCAAAAATATACAAAAGATCAAAAGGGGTCATTACTATCTTTCGAATTACTGTGCCAAATTACCGCTCTTACCCATTCGATACATTTTGACTAACGTCAAAACACTCAGGGTGAGCGGATTTGCTCTATTATTTTTCATTACATATCACCTTTTATTGGCATGAGTGTTTCCAGAAAAGCCTTAAAATCTTGGGGTAAGTCGGCGGAAAACTGGTAGGGAATGCCATCAAATTCAAACAAAAGTTCAGATGCATGGAGCATGTATCTGCCGAGAGCACAGGGTTTTTTAGCCCCATACATGCTATCACCAACGACTGGATACCCAAAGCAAGAAAAATGAACACGTATCTGATGTGTTCTTCCTGTTAATGGAAATGCTTTTGCGAGCGTACAGTCTTTAAAAGCAGTCACTACCTCAAAATTGGTACGTGCTGGTTTGCCACTACTCGCTGCACAACAGGTCATGCGGCAAGGGTCAATTGGATCCCTCATGATTGCATTGACAATACAACCCTTTGCAGGCAAATGTCCTTCAACGAGGGTAGTATATGTTTTTTGTATCGCGCGATTGGCAAAAAGGGCTTTAAAGGCTTCGTATCCATGTGTTGTCTTGGTAAGAACAATAAGTCCAGAGGTGTATTTGTCGAGTCGATGCACAATCCCGGGGCGCTCTTTTTCGCCTACGCTTGCTACTGAAGGATAGTCATGAACAAAAATATCTGAAAGAGCGATTTGTGGATTGTTTTGACTTACCGGGTGAGTAAGCATCCCTGCTGGTTTATTAATAATGAGAAAATGTTCATGTTCAAAAATGCGAGCCTGATCAAAAAAAGAGAGATGCTCCTCAAGGACAATTGAGCGCACATGTTCTTGTTGAGGTGCAATTTCTATGCATGATCCAACAACAACTGCTTCTCCCAGTTTTTTTGCTTTTATGCCATTAATAGTGACGAGATCGGCTTCGATTATTTTTTGAACGGCAGTACGTGAGGGGGGATTGGGGAGGGTGGCGAGTTGTAAAACTAAAAAGCGATCGAGGCGCATATCTCGCGCTTCTTCTGGAACATAAAATAAAAATTTGTCTGTCATGCTTTTCAATACTTCTTATCTTTTATATATTTTCTTTCTTAGGGTAAAGCGAATAAGATGAATGTCAAATAGGTTGTGGCATTGACATTAAGGGGGGTGCACCATGGAACGGGAAGATTTGTTCTCGACAATTTCGGAGCATTTTGATGAGGTGATAGGGCGTCTCACAGAGCGTGGAAAGGTCTTGTGGCGTGAGCTTGAGGTCCTTCATCCTGCCGATATAGCAGATTTTCTTGCTGAATTAGATGATGAGAGCGCAAAAGATTTATTTATGGCTTTTCCATCTGAGCTTCGGCTTGATGTTTTTAAGGAGCTTTCTGATTCGCGTAAAGCACTCTATCTTTCGTATTTAGATGACAAGCAGCTTCATTTTATATTAATGCGGCTTTCGGTTGACGAGTTGACCGAATTTTTTGATGAGCTTTCTGACGTTGAACTTGAACGTTATCTCAAGCTTCTTCAGAAGAAAGACCGCGAACAGATTGTTTCGGTTCTGCAATTTGAGCCTGAGTCTGCTGGTCGGCACATGGATGTGAGTGTGCTTGCCTTGATGAGTGATTTTACCGTTGAAAACAGTATTCAATTGATACGACGACTGCAGCCTGATCAAGAGCTTCATCGTCGTATTTTTGTTACAGATCGTGACGGTATTTTGCAGGGATATATTCTGCTTGAAGATCTGGTACTTAAATTACCTTCTGATCGATTGAGCTCGTTTTTGAGAAAAAATGATTTAGTCGTGCATTCTGACGAAGATCGCGAAGCTGTTGCACTTAAAATGGTGAGATATAATACCTTTATTGCGCCTGTTATTGGTCCAAACGGTCTTTTTTTGGGAATAATTCCGGCTGAAGAATTGGTCGATATTATTGAAAAAGAGTCGAGTGAAGATATTTATCGTATGGCGACCATGAGTCCCATCAAAGAGTCTTACTTTGAGACCTCGTTTTGGAAACTTTTTGGGCAGAGAAGTTCGATTTTGATTCTGTTGCTTTTTGTACAATCTATTTCGACTTCAATTGTGACACACTACCAAACGGTATTGGCAAGTTTTTTGATGCTCTTTACTACCATGTTGATCAGTACGGGTGGAAATACCAGTAGTCAGACTTCTGCATTGGCGATCAAGGGTCTTGCGACTGGTGAGATAGACACACAAAACTATATTCGTTTTATCAAGCGTGAATTTTCTATGTCACTGGTATTGGGTATTGTTCTAAGTGTTTTTTCTTTTGTACGGGTCTATCTTTGGCATCAAAATTTATGGGGCGCTCTGGCAGTAAGTATTTCTCTTGCCGCAATTGTGATGATTTCGATGCTTCTTGGAAGTATTATTCCACTTGTGCTCAAGGGGCTTAATATTGATCCTGCTCACTCAGCAGGGCCACTCCTTGCTACGCTGATGGATATTATCGGGTTGCTGGTGTTTTGTCTGATAAGTGACGGTATCTTGGGGTATTTTGAGGTTGTCTTTTAATTTTGTGGTAACAAAGGTAAATAAGTATGAAATTAAAGAACTTTCAGACATATCTTGAGGAACGTCTCAATAAGAATGAGATTGCTGAAATCGAAGAACAGGCTCTCAGAGAGGTCAGGATATTACAACAGTATTCAATTAATCCGCTCACCCTGAGCTTGTCGAATGGGTTGAGTGGTAAATAACCTTACAAATACTGAAATAGATGGTGTTGCTACTTGGATAGACAAACTTGTTTATGTGTCGCTTTACCCATTCGACAAGCTCAGGGCGAGCGATCGGGCGCCTGTTCTGAAATAAGAAGCTGTTGGCAAGACAATTAATGAGTACGTCTGATTTTGGAATATTTTATCTATAGTTCTCTATAAACTATAAAAGATGGCCTTCGTCATCCTGAGCTGCATGTGTGTTGTGTTTGAGCAGTTGTGTGTATTGATAGGCAACTAGTCCGCCAAATAAAGAAGCCCACAATAATCCGAAGATGCTCGCTTCTTCATCAAGAAAGCAGGCTGAAGGAAGCATGGCGAGCGAAAAAATCAATGTGGCTAATTGTGAAAAATGAGCCTCTTTTTTGCACATTAAAAGAGAGGGATACAGGATCATTGCTACTGTCGCAAGCGTGGTTGCAGAAAATGATGTTCCATGAAAAAAAGCTTGAGCCCATGTCTGCAGATCTCCATTGTTGGTGAGTGATGAAAGCGCATTGCTAAAGTTAACTATTTTTTGAGGAAACTGAGTGGTAGCAGAAGCACCCTGTGTTAAGGTAGCTATGGTCAGAAGCGGGTTGGAGGTTATGGGGGTGGAGAAGGTTTGTTTTTTATTTGCCTCTGAACAGTTACTATTTTGTACCGATAAAAAAAGACTGAATACTATCAGTAGTTCTGTTAGTTTCATAATAAAACTCCAAAAAAAGACCCCGGAATACATTCCGGGGGTAGGTATAACAGAAATTTAAGTATCGTGCAAAGTTTATGGGCGCACGACAAAATAAAACCTGTCGTAAGCGACATCTCCATTGTCATGTATGAGTGCTTTATAAGTTAAAAAACATATGGGTACATTGTAGAGAATCTAGACGTTGAGAAATAGCTTCAAAAAGCCGTATCTCCAGTCTAATTTACATTCTTTTACTTTTCTGGCACACTAGTTGTATTATATAAAACTATCTAAATGAAATTAAATGAAGTTTATTATGAAAATAAATTCAATGGCTCGAAATACCAAAATAACGCTCTTAGGCGTTAGTATATTAGCATATTTTGGTACTGCGCATTGTGTTGCCAGTACACAATTATTTAACGCCACGCTTTCAACTTCAACAAAAAATTTTACCACTTTTACGCTGCCAAAAATCAGGGCACACTCATTTGATAATATTAATCGTTCTTACGTTAATACTATTTTTTCAGCTTTCAAACAACGGCCTTTTTTAGGCGGCATTGGTATTGTTGGAACAGTTGCACTTGCTGGGTACCTTACCTACAAAGCTTGTCAGGGAGTAGATTTAGATAGTATGCTTTGGGGCACAAGACGTTTTTGGCTGAACACCAAATACAAGTTTTTTGGTCGGCCTGCATTAAAAGAAAAACAGACATTACCAAATTGGAAGAGAATGAATAAAAAACGCCGTATTCAGTGGCACAATGTTATCAAAAAGGCAATCTTCCTACTCCCAGCTCTCAACCAAGTCACTAAAACAGACAACTTCAATGACTTGGCGATAATTCTTGATAAAATAGAAGCGACAACAGAGCGATCACTGCAAACACCATCCACTCACCCTAAATTTACACAAAGTGCATGGGAAAAAGCTTTGGAGAAGTATGACCGTGACTATTCAAGTTACTGGATAAGAGGTACTAACAAAAAACAGGGAGCGGAATATTTTGAAACAAAATATTCCGCTAATTCAAGTAAACATTTACTTGAATTTAAAGAAAGATCCATTTTATTGAGCCCAGAAGAAGACATAGAAAAATTTTTTGAATTCAGCCGTTGTACAGTTAAAGTCCATATTATGCCCCAACTTGACTATCTTCTTGAGATCATTCGTATTATTGATGAGCTTCTTAACGCCAATAAAGATTTCCGTTTTTATATTGATGGCTTTAAGGTGCGTAGATTTCCTGAGTCTTTTAACCGGAACACCGATGCTGCATCTCCGTTAATTGTTCTCTATATAAATTCATCTAAAAGCATTGAAAACAAAGAAGAAAGCTCAGAAAATGCACAAGAAAACATGAAACGTGCCTGCACTCTTCTTCAAGAAAAACTTGAGGGGATACCGTGGAATGGAGTTCTTGCTCGTTTCAATACTACGGCACCTGTTGCAGGGAACAAAGGACTCATTCAATATGCGGAAGGAAATGGAGATTTAAAAATGGACCCTGTAATCAGACTTGGTCTTTTTGATAACAAAAAAAATTATACCACCTTTTTACCTTATGAAAAATGTAAAGCTAATAACCTTCTTTTTCGGGGACTTTTTAAGGTAAATGACGACAACAATTTTAGTGCTCTCATACAATATTTAAAAGAAAAAAAGGCTCCCTTTGAAATCGATAATCAAGATGACAGCATAAGCATCGTCTCGACAAAAAATATCGAAAATTTTAAAGAAAAATTAACAGAGTCCACTCTTTTCCAAACTAAATATCTCGATTTAACCGAAAAAACTATCATTCAGTCTGACTTGATTAATTCTCTCGATCAAATATACACCTTCTACCTCACATCAAATGTAAAAAAAGGAAAAACACAAATTGATATTGATATTAATCTTCGCAACGATCTTTTTGTTCTCACTCTTCTTTTGGTACAAAACGAAGAATTTGCAAATTCCATAGCGCATATAACAATTGCGAAAAACTTAACATTAAAAGAAGATGTAAGCGTAACCACACAAGACCCTTTGCGGAAATTTTACACTCCGATTATCACGATACACCCAATGCCAAACAAAAAAGCCGCACAGTTTGTTGCAAATACCCTCTGCAAGTCGCTTAATTTAGAGCGAATGGACACTTTTTTTATTCCACAAATTCAATTTAGCACGCTCATCGACAAAGCAAAGCCTCGTCTTTCTTACACTCAAGGAGACACAACAATGAAAAGGCATCCTCATGCAGCATGGTTATACGACAAGGCAACCGATCTCGTGTTTTTGAATAAACCCTCAACTGATATCGATTATTTACTTCATCCGCCTGTCTAATTATGGACGCACGACAAAATTAATAAGTTTATTTTGTACAAAGATAACTTTAATAAGTGTCTGGCCGAGAAGCCATTTTGCAATTTCTTTTTTGGCCATTTCGCTTACTACGTTTTCATCAGCTCCCGTTGGCGCTGTAACTGTGCCACGCATTTTCCCATTTACTTGAATGGTAATAACGACATCGCTTTTAACCGTTAATGCTGGGTCGTACGTTGGCCAAGTGCAAGTGGCCAGTGTCTTTTTAAAGAGCTGTTCAAGCAATTCACTTGCCATATGCGGTGCCATTACAGAAATAAGGCTCAAAACGTGCTCTGCGTTTTCTGCAGATAAAGTACGTTTTTGCGCAATAGCGTCATTGAGCCACTCCATAAATGCTGAGAGCGCTGTATTTGGCTTAAAGAGGTCGAGACGTTCTTGTACTGCTTTAATAAGACAATTGACCTGTTGTTTTGTTTCAATAGACTCGTCTTTTGCAGGTACAATCAGCTGTGGGTCTGACATAAACGCCCAAAAGCGATTCAAAAATCTACGCACGCCGTCAATGCCCGTGTCTTGCCATTCGCAATCAAGTTCTGGTGGACCCATAAAAAGAATATACATGCGTAGAACATCGGAGCCATACTCTTTAACAATGTCATCGGGATTGACAACATTGCCTTTTGATTTAGACATTTTTTCTACGAGACCAGTTTTTTCTGAATAACGGTTTACCATGCCCTGATTAAAAAGGAACTTGAATGGTTCGTCAAAAGAAAGATGTCCAAGATCGTGTAACACTTTTGTATAAAAACGCGCATAGAGAAGATGAAGAATGGCATGCTCAATACCGCCGACATAAAGGTCAACAGGTAGCCAATATTTCATATCTTTTTGATCAAATGCTTTATCGGTAAGATGTGGATTTGGATAGCGGAGAAAATACCAGCTGGATCCTGCCCATTGAGGCATTGTATTTGTCTCCCGTTTAGCCGGCGCGCCACAAGTTGGGCAGGTAGTGTTAACCCACCATTCAATGCCTGCAAGAGGAGACTCTGCGGTTCCGGTTGGTTCGTATTTTTCGACGTCTGGTAAGAGAACAGGCAGCTGGTCTTCAGGGACGGGAACAATACCACACTTTGGACAATGAATGAGCGGTATTGGTTCTCCCCAATAGCGTTGCCGTGAAAAAATCCAATCACGAAGCGCATAACGTGTCTGTTTTTGTGCGCGATTTCGTTCTTCTAAAAAAGCAGTAATACGCTTTCTACCTTCAGAAAACGCAGGAAGCCCATCAAATGGCCCGCTATTGATAAGAACACCATCACCTTCGTAGGCTCCGTCTGACTCTATCTCATTGCCTTGGATTACCTTTTTGATTGGTAAGTTGTACAAGCGTGCAAATTCGTAATCTCGTTTGTCATGGCCAGGCACCGACATGACAATGCCAGTTCCGTAGTTTTTAAGTACAAAGTTTGCAAGATAGAGCGGAATATGCTCATGATTAATTGGATTGATGGCATATGATCCGGTAAAAACGCCCGTTTTTTCATAATTCCATGCACCACCAACTTCATTTTTAAACGCTTGGCGGTAGGCATCAATGGCATCTTTTTCTGATTCAGTGACCAGACTATCAACGAGATCGTGATCGGGTGCCATGACGAGAAAAGATACACCAAAAAGGGTGTCGGGGCGTGTGGTAAAAACAGATATTTTTTGAGGTGCGTGAGGACCAGAACTTGCGATATCAAATTCGAGAACTATTCCCTCACTTTTCCCAATCCAGTTGCGTTGCATGGCTTTGACTTTTTCGGGCCATTCAAGTCGATCGAGTCCTTCGAGCAGTTTGTCCGCATATTTAGTAATGCGAAGCATCCATTGACGAACAAGCTTTTTTTCGACAAGCGCGCCAGAGCGTTCGCATCTTCCGTCAATTACCTCTTCGTTGGCAATAACTGTTTTGAGAACAGGGCACCAGTTCATCTCCATTTGTGATTCGTAGGCAAGGCCCGCTTTGTACATCTGGAGAAAGATCCACTGTGTCCACTTGTAGAATTCAGGATCAGTCGTGTTTACCTCTTTACTCCAGTCATAAATTGCACCGACTTCAGAAAGTTGCCGTTTAAAAGTGGCTATGTTTTTTGCCGTGCTCTGTGCAGGATGAACACCCATCTGAATAGCATAAACCTCTGCAGGAAGCCCAAAAGCATCCCATCCCATCGGGTGTAAAACATTATAGCCTTGCATCCATTTAATGCGTGTATAGACGTCAGAAAGCACATACCCGCGCCAATGCCCAACATGGAGTCCAGCTCCTGATGGATACGGGAACATGTCGAGGCAATAATACTTTTTGCCACTTCCGGTAGGTTTTGTCTGGCCATCGGGCTTTGCTTGCCATTTATTTTGCCATTTTTTTTCAATGGAATTGAAGTCGTAATTCATGGGAGAAAACTCCTTATTCTACCGCCTACCAAAAGAGCGGAACTAAGATAAACCATGCAGAAAATAGCGCTGTTAATACGACTGGAATTTTAACCCAGCTGAAGCCATAAATCTTGTAGAGTATATTGCAGACGGTAAGTGTGATGATCGTTGGGTAGAAGAAATTAATAAAAGGTGTTGTGTATGCAATTAATGCGCTCAGTCCTGAACTTGCAACTATTGCACAGAGTGTGAGTACGCTGCCAACCGCTACTTGATACGATACTCTTTTTCCTGAGATGCGTGTTATATATTCGCCCACAACCGCTGTGATCGAGACCATAGTGGTAAGGCCTGCAAGAAAGACAACAAGTCCAATAATAGCGGCTCCAAGATTACCCAAAATGGTGTAAGCAATGGTACTAAAAATTTCACCTTCGTTGAGGTGTGCAAGATTACTGCCGTGAAATGCACCAAGGCAGGTAATGCCGAGATAGACAAGACCAAGAAGAAGTCCTGCAAAAAGACCTGAAGTACCAGTAATTTTAACCGCCTTTTGAATATCAATTGCTTCGGATTTTCCAGAATATTCTGCAAGAAGGCGAACAACAATGGACCCAAAAAAGATAGCACCAATGAGGTCAAGTGTTCCATATCCTCTTATGAGTGATTCCCAAAAGAACGTGCCTTTATCAATGGATTGTGTGCCAGCGTAATGGCTGGCAACAAGCCCTGCGACTATGACCGTGACAATACTGATTACTTTCGCGGGGCTGAGGTATTTGCCAATAATATCAAGAAGGCGACTCATGCGGTAGGTGGTCAAAAATGCCACTAATGCAAAGAATGCGGTAAAGGCATACAAAGGAACACCGGGCAAAAATGCTTTGAGCATTTCGTAGGAAAGACTCATAATCCGTGGCATAGCAATAAGTGGACCAAGAATCATCATTGAGAGGAAAATCGAAATCCCCCCAAGCCATTTGCCAAGACGGCCAAAAAAAGCTTCGTAGTTGCCCTGGAACGTAACGATTGCCATGAGTCCAAGAACGGGAAGTAAAATACCGGTAAGGGCGAAGCCAAAGAAGCCAATAAAAACGTGGCCTCCCGATTGAACGCCAATGCGCAGAGGAAAAATAAGATTACCTGCGCCAAAGAGCATGGCAAATATCGCTAAACTTGTTGTTAAAATGCGAGTCGCTAAGCTTTTCATGCTTAAACTCCAAAAAGTATGCGCCCACTGTGGCCATGTGCGACTATGGTTATAAAACAAGTATTAAGTGTGACGGAAAATCAGACTTTTTCAAGCGGGGTATTTTGGCAAGCAGTTTAAAATAAAATACGGTACTCTCTACCACTCTTATGGATTCGACAAGCTCACCATGAGCGGAGAAAGTAATTGTGTTAAATGCGCGGGTGATATTTTGATAAAGTCCGCTTACCCTGACCATTACCACGCCTTTGTCGATATAAATAGCCTTGCCCCGCTCGCCCTGAGGGTTTTGCTGCAAGCAAAACGTCTCGAAGGGTTTATACGAGCGTTAAATTAACCTCAGCAATGTTTTCTGTAGCGGCGGTGGCGGCTCTTTGTCATGCGAACACGTCTTTTTAAAGAGGGCTTATTATCTTCTCTGATAATCGTTGTCCAGAATTCGATACCTTTCTTAAGACTTATGCCAGAATTTTGATTTGCTAAGACAATAATACCGATATCTTTTGACGGGATAAAACCGATGAATGTAGAGATGCCTGAGAGATAACCGCTGTGACAAATAAGTTTTTTGTCTGGATAAGGGCCTGCAGTGAGAATACGGCATCCAAGTCCATAGCTGGATTGAATTTTGTTGCGAGGGCAAGGCCAGGGGATGTTGCTCCATCGTTCAATGTCTCGATTCTGAGCAAGGGGTCTGAAGAGATTGTTAAGAGTTGCTGTAGAAATAAGATCAGGGCGGTAGCCAAAGCAAAATTTAAAGAAAGCGATCATGCCGTCAAGAGAGGCAAATACACCAGCTGCTGCCGGGACCGTTTGAGGATAAAATCGGGGAAGGGGAAGTGTTTTAAAGGTGCCGTAGGGGTCTATTTTAATGTGTGGGTGCGCAACGGTAAGGTCTGATGGAAGAGGTATGGTTTGGATGCCGGGTGTATTGAGTGTGTAGGCAAGATCTTGGATGGCTTCTTGGAATGACAAGCCTTTGAAGATGAGAATATCTTGAACAAGGCTAAAAAGAGTATTGCTGTAACGGTAACCATGGCCGGGCCGATGCGTAGGTTTTTGGTGTTCGAGTATTTTGAACAGTTGGGCGCGACTTACGCCTTTTTCAATTTCACAATTTCCGGGGAACTGGTAGCCGGTTGTATGGCTTAAAATATTCTTGAGTGTTACCGGGTATTTGAGGCAAGAAAACTGAAATGGCTCATCGAGCTGTAGATATCCGCGGTCTGTTTGTAGAATAATGGCGGCTGCCGAAAGAAATTTTGAAATAGAAGCGAGCGGGAAGAGTGTTTCTGCGGTGATTGGTGGTCCATACTTTCCTTTTGTATGGCCAAATGCAGATTGATAGATGACGTGCCCACCCTGAATAATGGCGATGACGCCGCCCTGCCAGCTTTTTTTTTCAGTTTCAAACTTTTTGATAAAGTGGTCGATTTTCTGGTCAATAGTTTGGTAAGAGTGTAGGTTTTGCACGCTGCTTAAAGAGACGATCAGAAGCGTGGAGAAGAGAGCTGTTTTTTTCATAAACGTTTAATACCTGTTTTTATAAAGGGCACACCGAAGTGCACTCAGTCTTTATGGATGAGAGTTCCTGCCTTTATTACAGTCTACCGAGGATGGAGTGTGATAGTGAAGTATTTTTTGTGAGAGAGTAGGGTAAGAAAATATGCTAAACTAAAAAACAGATGAAAAATTGTTTGGTTTTGAGAGGGTGTTATGACTAAGCAAGAAAAGAAAAAGCTTATTCCTATTGGTATAGATGATTTTGAGCGGCTTGTAGAGGGCAATTATTATTTTGCAGACAAGAGTTTGTTGATAAAAGAACTGCTCGATTCTGGAGCTTCCGTAACGCTTCTTCCCCGCCCACGTCGTTTTGGTAAAACATTAAATCTTTCGATGCTACGCTATTTTTTTGAAAAAGTCCGCTCTTATAGACCCTTCGAGACGATCCTGCGGATCCCTCAGGGTGAGCGGAAAATTGAAAGTTTTCAAGATCAATTAGATGTGCCTAGTGAAAAAACCGCTCGCCCTGAGGAGCGTGAAGCGCGTCTCGAAGGGTTTGTAAGAGCGGAAAACTCTCGTCGACACCTTTTTAATGGGCTTAAGATTGAGCAACATGCTGACTGTATGAAGCATCAGGGGCAATATCCGGTAATCTGGTTGACCTTTAAAGATGTTAAAACAGATCGATGGGAAGTCTGTTACGAAAAAATACGCAAAGTAATGAGTGCTGAATTCAAGCGACACTTTGACGCAATAAAAGATTCTTTGAGTGATCAGGAGCTTCGGCAAGTACAAGATATTATTGCAGAAACGGCATCCCAGGCTTCTTATGAAAATTCGCTTCTTGATATTTCAATTTATCTTGAACGTGCCTATAAAGCAAAAGTAGTAATTCTTATTGATGAGTACGATGCTCCAGTTCATGCGGCCTATCTCAATGATTATTATAATGAAGTTATAGGTTTTATGCGTGGATTTTTGGGAGCAGGACTTAAAGGTAATAATTCGCTCAATTTTGGCGTATTGACTGGTATTTTACGCGTGGCAAAAGAGAGTATCTTCAGTGGGATTAATAACTTACGAGTTTGCACACTGGTTCAAGATAGTTATGCCAATCAATTTGGATTTCTTGAAGATGAAGTAAGGGCTATGCTCGCCTATTTCGAGTTAGAAAATAAGCTCGATGAGGTGAAACGCTGGTATAACGGTTATCAGAGTGGTTCCTATAAAGTATATAACCCCTGGTCTATTATCAATTTGGCTGGCAATAAAGGGGTAATTCAGGCTTACTGGGTTAATACAAGTGATAATGCCCTTATTAAAGATCTGCTTTTAAAAAGTTCTTCACGGATGAAAGAAGAGCTCGAAATTGTCATCAAAGGTGGCAAAATAACAAAACCGCTCCAAGAAAACATTGTCATGTTAGATCTTGATGCCAACGACGAGGTCCTTTGGAATTTTCTTCTGTTTTGTGGCTATCTAACTTTTGAAAATGAGAGGCTTGAGGGTCGCTTTCGGATAGCAGAATTGAGCGTGCCGAATGAAGAAGTCTTTCAGGTATATGAAACCTCATTTAAAAACTGGTTTGAAATGAGTGCAAATAGGGGTGAATTTCAACGTATGCTAGAAAGCTTAGTTGCAGGCCAGCCTGAAGCATTCAAAAAAAACTTCGAACGTTTTAGTCTCTCAACTTTGAGCTATTTTGATATTCAGGGTAACCAACCAGAACTGTTTTATCATGCGCTTGTATTAGGCATGCTTGCTAGTCTTTCAGCTTCACATGAAGTACGGTCAAACCGCGAAAGCGGATATGGGCGGTATGATGTGATGTTTATTCCAAAAGACCGTTCAAAGCCAGGCATTGTGCTTGAGTTTAAAGCGGTTGATTTAGATAAAAAAGAGACGCTTGAAACTGCGGCTCAAAAAGCCCTCAAACAGATTGAAGATAATAAATACGAAGCAGAATTACGAGCATTGGGATTGAATACCATTTTAAAACTAGGCATTTCGTTTTTGGGCAAAGAAAGCTTTGTGTTGATCGGATAAATTCTGCTTTTTTGGAAGCTGGTCGTATCGAGTTGGTTTATACTTCGATACGACAGGACTTCCTCAAATATAATTAAATAGCGTGAAAGATCTGATTCAGAGCATGTAATCTTGATTGCATCATATTGAAATTCATGCTCTTGAGTGCTCTGATAGCGTCTTCTATGCAGCAATATCTTC
>Ga0209417_1002305_pt1 | contig 29995 bp, 29 predicted proteins | sample RifGroF2_FD_184002 | JGI IMG/M metagenome (GOLD analysis project Ga0209417, IMG submission 184002) | Groundwater microbial communities from Rifle, Colorado, USA - Groundwater F2 (SPAdes) (version 2) | ecosystem: Environmental > Aquatic > Deep subsurface > Groundwater | place: Rifle, Colorado... | reverse complement strand
GAATCACAATACATAATCTTCTTGATGGGTGGTATTAATAACCGTTGCGCCTTCTCCCACAATTCCTTTCGTGAGCAATCAAATACAACATGCTTCTCTTTATTTAAATCTTTTTCTGTCCTGCAAAGACCAACATTTTCCAAACAGACTACCGCCCTAGTAAGAGCTATATAATTGTAACTTGTAATGTGTGTTTTAAGTTTATTTATTGACCAGTTGTCAACGCCATTTGTCTGTAAATGGAACAACAAAAGGTATTGGGCAGCAGGGGTTAGTTTGTTTTTCTGGTTTGATGTTTTGGGTTTAGAATTTATTATCAGGTATGGTAGAAATGCATATTTGTTGGATACAACAAAATAAACATCTTGACCGATTAACCGGTTGCGTTCATAGTATTCCAAATAATCAAATAAGAATACAACAGGAGTTCCTAAAACAGAATTGATACTTTTTGCTAGCTTTTTATATGTAGCTGGAGTTTCTTTACTTTTTCGGTTCGATTTCACTAAGCAGAATATTTCATTATTAAATCTAACCCTATAATATGCAAATCCCAGTAGTAAATCCAAATACAACCCTTTGAGTTCGGATTTACTCATCTTGGTCATATCCAGTTTTTGTCCGGCAATAAATACTTTATCCATATTATCTTGATTGTTGCATTATTTTCACACTTACTGAAAACAGTGCAAAAATAATGAAAATATATAATAATGCAAAGCAAAATGTATTATAAAAAATTGTACTTAACCGATTTCAAAGATGCACCTTTTTCCCAAATAATTGGAATATATAAATCTGAGTATCGCCATGAAGGAAACTTTGATATGAAGAAGTACTTATGTAATTTTTCTTTCCAATAGTTGTTATTAACACCATATTGCGCAATTATTAATAAAGCGACAGCAGCAACAGATGAAATGGCATTTTCTAAAGTCGCTAACCGAAATTGAGTTATCCGATCATGTTTTATAGCATTATAATCATCATACCATTTAAGACTTTTTGTGGGTTTAATAGCGTTCCACAATCGAAATGGTGATATGTCTCCAATTTCTGGGTATCTGATATAATTTATGCAATATTTATCAAGTTTCAAAACATCCTTAAGTTTAACATAATCATTTGTTTTATACATCCCTTCATGTTGATATCCATTTACTTCTAGAATGTTCTTGCACATTGAATCAATCTCTGTACAGGCAAGCATCATGATATTGCGAATTCTATGCCCGTAAGATTTCATATTCATTTTTACAGGTTCAATATTTTTAAATATACTATCTAATTCATCTACCAGTAATTCAAGTTGGTTCAGACGAGATAAATATTCCCTATCATCAAATAAAACATCATCAGGAAAAAATGTATGAGAAATGTCAATCCGTTCAGGTAAACCCCTTTGTTTTTCTAAAAAATCATTTGATATAAATGGTCTATATATATTTGAATAGTACTCACCTGCATTCAGTGTCGATTTTTGTAATTTAAGTACGAATTGTTCACGGTACTTAATATCTTCAAAATGAGAACTGATTTCTTTAATAATATTCTGGTGAGATGGAACTATAAAGGATTGCTCTGCAGTTGGAGGCAATAAATAATAAACACGACTATTTTTTATTACTTGATCACCTAAACTATATCGAGTAACTACATTATCTTTAATACTAAAAATTCCCTCATATTTAACTGTTTTTTTGTAACCTTTATTATTATAATTACACATAAGAAAGTAAAACCCATCATCCATAATTCATTGTATTATTGTAATGTAAAGATAGTAAAACAGCACAAAAACAGTAATGATTTTGAATAAAATTTTATTGAAATATTCTTTTAAAACTAGCAAATAACCCCCGAACCGAGCATCTCCTCATCTGAATACCAGGCAGCGAACTGGCCGGGGGTGATTCCCCTTTGAGGTTCGTCAAAAATTATATAGAGACCTTCGTCCTCTTTGTAGAGCCTGGCCTCCTGTAAAGGCTGACGATACCTTATCCGTACCTGATACTCTCTCATTTCGCCCGAAGACATTCTCAGATCCGGCCTTATCCAGTGGATTTCACTTTCGTCTATGAACAGTCCTTTTCGATATAGGCCGTGATGGCTCTGCCCCTCCCCTACATAGATGATGTTATTCTCAACATCGGTAGATATAACGAAAATAGACTCAACGTGCCCCCCAATATTCAGACCCTTTCTTTGTCCTATTGTATAGAAATGGGCCCCCTGATGCTTGCCGATCAATTTTCCTGAATCGAGGCCATACTGATATGGTTGAGAAATGTCTTTCAGGAGTGATCTGTCTGCCATCCCGTACCCATGTATGTTATATGCAGTCAGATGATTGTCTTTATAGAAGTCATTAAAGACTTCAACTACCACACCCTCCTTTGCTTCAAGTTTTTGTTGCAGGAAAACAGGCAGGTCTATCTTGCCCACAAAACAGATACCCTGAGAGTCCTTTTTCTCTGCCGACTGGAGCCCGGCCTCTGCCGCCAGCCTTCTCACCTCCGGCTTAAGAAGGTGTCCAATAGGGAAAATTGCTTTTGAGAGTTGTTCCTGGGTAAGCTGACATAGAAAATAGCTCTGATCTTTGTTAGGGTCGGAACCGGCAAGAATTCTGAAAACCTCCTCTCCATTATCGTTAACAAAACTCTCTTTTCTGCAGTAATGGCCCGTGGCAACGCAATCGACCCCAAGTTTAAGTGCTGTTTTGAGAAAAACATCAAATTTTATCTCTCTGTTGCAAAGAATGTCGGGGTTGGGAGTTCTGCCCAGTTTGTACTCATCAAACATATAGTCAACGACCTTTTGCCTGTAAGCAACACTGAGATCTACAAAATGAAATGGAATGTCTAATTTTTTAGCGACCAGTTTTGCAATGGTTTTGTCATCTTTCCATCCGCAATCGCCATGAAGTGTTCCTGTTGTATCGTGCCAGTTCTGCATGAACAAGGCAATTACCTCGTGGCCAGCCTGTTTTAGAAGAAGTGCCGCCACACTGGAATCAACTCCACCGGAAAGTCCAACTTTTCATAAAAAAAAGGGTAAGCTTGATATATCGCACCGCTACAACCACCTACCCTTGCTACCTTCCGATCCTGGGGGAGTTCAGTGGGAGCTGGTCGTATATGACTTACCCCGCACAAAGATAATACAATTTTAGGAAAAGCAGAAAAAATCTACTTAGGAAGATTATCAAAAACAAAAGGCAACAGCGAGCCAATATTATCTACAATCTGTGTAACCTTCTCTCCTCCAATGATAATCCTGATAGGTTTTCCTGACCTTGATTCTGACTCTGCCATAACCTGACGACATGCCCCACAAGGATATGTTGGTGTTTCACACTGTTTTTCATTTACAGATGCAGTTACTGCCAACGATTCTATAGATGCTTTGGGATATTTTGCATGTGCGTAGAAAATGGCTACTCTTTCTGCACATAATCCCGATGGATAGGCAGCATTCTCCTGATTGCTTGCAGAGATAATCTCCCCGTTATCTAATCTGAGCGCTGCTCCTACATTAAATTTAGAATAAGGGGCATAGGAGCTCTTAGTGGCTTCTATTGCTTTATCTAATAACTCTTTATCTCTGATGTCAAGTCCTTCGTTAGAATAATATTCTTCGTAGGAGATGTTAATACTCTTTTGGTGCATAGTTTTTTAATTGAGATTCTTACAAAATTAGTAATTTTGCGGGATTGAGTAACTTATCCATATGATAATAATAAGGAAATTTTGTTTTTCTGCTGTTTTAATACTGCTTGCGGCCCCGTTCCTCTTCTCCCAGAAAACCGGCAGAGAGGAATATATACTTAAATACCGCGACCTCGCCATTGCACAGATGAAGTCCCATGGCATTCCTGCAAGTATAATACTTGCGCAGGCCTGCCTTGAGTCAAACAACGGCAATTCAAGACTGGCAAAGGAGGCAAATAACCATTTCGGAATAAAGTGCAGTAACTGGACAGGCGCTACAATTCTACATGACGACGATTCCAGAAACGAGTGTTTCAGAAAATACGAGAAGGTAGAAGACTCATTCAAGGACCACTCCGACTTTTTAAGATACAGAGAGCGCTATAAGTTTCTTTTTGATCTGGAACCTACAGATTACAAGGCATGGGCATATGGACTCAAAAGCGCCGGCTACGCCACTAACCCTCAATATCCCCAGCTTCTTATAAAACTTATAGAAGAAAACAATCTCACTCAATATGATTATTTTGTTGATGTTGTTCCACCAAGTCCTTCAAAGATTATTGCAGATCAGGAGTACAAACCCGTCAAAAGCAGCTCTCTTTACAAATTTTCTCTTTCAAGGAAACTTTTCAGCAAGAATGGAGTTGCTTACATTGTAGGAAGCAGTTATGACTCTTATGACAATCTGGCCAGAGAATATCGTCTTTTCACATCAGAACTGCTCAGGTTTAATGACCTTAAAAGTGACGGGCCAATTAAAGATGGTACTGTCATATACGTAGAAAAGAAGAGAAAGGCAGGAGATAAGTTCCTGGATAAACATGTTTGTGAAGTGGGAGAAACTATGTATGGAATATCTCAGAAATATGCAATCGTTCTTAAAGAGTTGTACAAGTTAAATAACATGAAACCCGGAGAAGAACCTTCTGAGGGCCTTGAAATCAGATTAAGATAAATATGAAGCGGATATTACTATTCATTGCCATTATTCTTGCAATTGTTGCATCGCTTTTTGTATACACAGGTTATCGTGCCCTTTTCAAACCCAATGTTACTTCTGGAACAGGGTACTTATACCTGCCCACCGGAACAACCTACAACCAGCTTATGGACAGCATCAAGGTGCTTGATAAACTCATCAATATCAACTCATTTGAAAAAGCAGCCAAATTTGAAAAATTATCTTTAACCATTAATCCGGGCCGATACAAAATTGAGAGAGGAATGACTAACAGGGAGATTGTGCGCTCAATTAAATATGGATGGCAAACTCCCACCAGAATAACTATTGCAGGGAATATACGAACAAGAGAGAAACTGGCTTCCATCTTTTCAAGAAAAATTTCGAGTGACTCACTTACTATACTGAATGTTCTGGAAGACAACAAATTTGCCGACTCATTGGGATTCACACAAAATACTTTTATATCTATTTTTCTGCCAAATACATATGAGGTATACTGGACTATCACCCCTAAGAATCTTGTAATCAGACTAAAGACAGAGTATGACAAATTCTGGAACCAGGAGAGAAAAACAAAAGCCAAAGAGATAGGTCTCACCCCTTCAGAAGTAATCACACTTGCCTCTATAGTATCTGAAGAGAGTAATTTCAGAGATGAACAACCACGAATAGCAGGAGTATATATTAACAGACTTCACAAAGGAATTCCACTTCAGGCAGACCCTACCATAAAATTTGCAATTAACGACACCGCAATAAAACGGATCCTCTATAAACACCTGAAAATCAATTCGCCTTACAACACATACATAAACAGGGGTTTACCTCCGGGGCCGATTGTAATTCCGGCTCTGCACACAATCGATGCAGTTCTTAACTATGAAAGGCATAACTTTCAATATTTCTGCGCGAAGCCATCTCTGGACGGTTCACACAACTTTGCAGTAACTCTGGCAGAACATAGCCGTAATGCAAGAGCATACCAGAAGGCTATAAGCCGGCTTCACTCTTTATAACTGAAAGAGCCTTTTCAAATATCTCATCATCGGAGGAATTCACTACTTTGAAGTAGGCTTCAGTACCAAATATTGTCCTTGCTGCCATTGCCTTTATGCTCACAGCAATCTCATTCTTTGATATCTCCAGCTGCTTGAGGTTGGGCTCCAGTTTTCTCTCCTTGGCATAACTTACAAGCTTGTCAAGAAGTCCCTTGTCAATAATGAAATTCTTTGAGAATTTCTCGAATGAGGTGTACTCTTTTTTCCATTTGAGTCTGTTTGCATCCGAATAGTCATTCATAAAGTCCAGAAGGATCCCTTTTCTTATGAGAATACCATAGTAATCTGTATAATGAGTTGTATCTGCAGGTACAAACAAATCTGGCATGATTCCTCCTCCGCCATATACCGTTCTCCCTTTAATCAAAGTCTTGAATTTAAGAGAGTCAAGAAAATGTATGCTGTCTTTAGTGAAGTACTCTCCCTTGCTGTATCTGTCCATCAAAGCCTTGTAGTACTTAGCCGACTCTCCCTGTTTGTAAGGTGTCTGGATTACCCTGCCAGAAGGTGTGTGATACCGTGCAATAGTAAGTCTTATCTGCGATCCGTCGTTTAATGGCAGCATCTGTTGGACAAGCCCCTTTCCGAATGACTTCCTTCCTACAATAATGCCTCTGTCCCAATCTTGTATTGCCCCTGCTACAATTTCGCTTGCAGAAGCAGAATTTTCGTCAATAAGGAGAGCAAGCGGACCCTTTTTATAAAAACCTGTTCCATTAGCTTTTTCCTCCATTTTGGGAACATTCAATCCTTCTGTATATACAATTGTCTGTCCCGCATTAAGGAAGAAGTTGGATATTTCCAGAGCTGTTCCCAGAAATCCTCCGGAATTTCCTCTTAAATCAAGAATCAATCCCTTTATGGTCATTGTTTTGAGGGTAACCATTGCACTAATAATCTCCTGAGCAGATGTTGCCGAAAACCTGCTTAGCTTGAGGTATACAATTCCCGGTTCCACTTCATATGCTGCATCAAGGCTATTGATAGGAATCTTATCCCTGATAACTTCAAAATCAAAAAATCCTTCTATACCTTTTCTCTTGACCCCAAGCATCACTTTAGTTCCCTTGGGCCCTCTAAGGTATTTGAAGACCTTATCGTTTGTCAGTCCTATGCCCGTAACCTTCTCTCCGTTTATTGTCACAATCTTATCCCCTGCCCTTATCCCCACTTTTTCCGAAGGTCCGCCTGATATTGGGGACGTTACAGTTAAAGTATCTTTTACAATGGCAAATTCTATCCCCACTCCTTCAAAGTTGCCTTCAAGTGGCTCATTCATGGCCTTTACATCCTTCGCCGACACATAAGTTGAGTGTGGGTCCAGCTCACCAAGCAGATTTTTTACTGCATTGTCCATAAGCTTTTCGTTACTTACAGAATCGAGGTAGTAGTTGTTTATGTAAAACAGAGTCTGACCGAATTTTGTAATCAGTTTATTGATATCTCCCTGACCCTGTGGCCCCTGTGCGGTCATCTGGATAGAAAAAAAACAAGACAGGAAAAGAAAGGAAGTATAGATTATTTGTTTTCTCATTTTTTAATGTGTATTTATATCCGGAGCCATCAGCGGAATCTCAAATTCTTGTCCCTCCTCTGCTATATAGCTCTCCTCGAACAACTCTCTTGCTTCATTAAGAAGCACGTTAACGTTTCTGTATCTTGAAGAAAAGTGTCCCATAATTAATTGTCTTGCACCAACTTTTAGTGCAACGTTAGCAGCGTCTTCTGCTGTTGAATGCATTGTTGTCTGGGCAATGCTCTTAAGGTCCTTTGCAAAAGTTGCCTCATGATACAAGACATCCACACCTTGAATAAAATCCGTAATCTTTTCGTAAGGCGCAGTATCGCTGCAATATGCGAACGATCGTGGTTTGTAAGGTGAATATGTGAGCTCAGCATTCAGTAAAAACTCGCCATCCTCTCTGAAAATATCCTCACCCGCCTTTAGTCTGGCAATCTCATGAAGTGTAAGAGCAAGTTCATCAACTCTCTCTTTATATACGTTCCTCATGGGTCTTTTCTCCCTGAAGAGGAAACCATAACAGTCAATACGGTGATTAAGAGGGAAAGATAAAATCTCCATGCTTTTACCCTCATAGATAATTGTAAGCTGGTCAGAATCCAGCACTTTGTGTATTACCTGATATTTGAACATATCTCCGAAATGCTTAATAAAGTTGGCCAGGATTCCGGAAAATGCCTTTGGTGCGTGAATGAAAAGGTCCGCCGACCTTCCCATAAGGGACATGGTGGAAAGCAGACCAAAAATTCCAAAAATATGGTCACCGTGGATATGGGATATGAAAATATTCTGGATCTTCAAAAATGAAAATCCATATTTTCTGAGTTGCATCTGGCAACCCTCCCCACAGTCAATTAAAAACAAGCGCTCATGAACATTAAGAACATGAGCGCTTGGAAACCTATTCACTGTAGGAAGTGCAGATGCACAACCTAATGATGTGAACGAAAATTTCATCGTTTACTATTTATTAGCCTGGTCTTTGCTTTCCATTTCGCTTTTTAGTGCTGCAAGTTCGCTAATATCGCCCAGTGTTGTTTTTTCCAGATTTGCCTTAAGTTTTTTAACTGCTTTCTGTGTTGTATCTCCTTCAGAATCCTTCTCTTTTGGCTCCTCTTTCTTCACCTCTTCGAAAAGCTTAGAGTGAGACAGAACGATTCTTTTAGTTGATTTGTTAAACTCAAGAACTTTAAACTCCAGTTTGTCTTCCAGTTTGGCAGTTGTGCCATCCTCTTTTACAAGGTTTCTCTGGCTAACATAACCTTCTACACCATATGCAAGTGCTACGGTTGCTCCTTTGTCTACAAATGCAGTTACTGTTCCTTCGTGTACAGATCCGATAGTAAATACCGATTCAAATACATCCCATGGATTCTCTTCCAGTTGTTTGTGGCCAAGGCTCAAACGACGGTTTTCCTGATCCACTTCAAGCACGATTACATCCAGCTTCTCACCTACAGATGTAAATTCCGATGGATGCTTAACCTTCTTGGTCCAAGACAAATCACTAATGTGAACAAGTCCGTCAACACCCTCTTCAAGTTCTACAAAAACTCCGAAGTTTGTGAAGTTGCGTACAGTTGCGGTACATTTTGTGCCAACAGGATATTTTTGTGCAATTGTTGCCCAAGGGTCAGATTTCAGTTGTTTGATACCAAGTGACATTTTCCTTTCGTCCCTGTCAAGTGTAAGGATAGAAGCCTCAACTTCGTCACCTACCTTAAGGAAGTCCTGTGCACTACGTAAGTGTAGCGACCATGACATCTCAGAAACGTGGATAAGACCCTCAACACCCGGCTGTACTTCTATGAATGCGCCGTAATCTGCTATAACCACTACTTTACCTTTAACCTTGTCACCAACCTGAAGGTTAGTATCAAGGGCATCCCAAGGATGCGGGCTTAGTTGTTTAAGACCAAGAGCGATACGCTTCTTAGTGTCATCAAAATCAAGAATTACAACATTGATCTTCTGATCAAGCTGTACTACCTCTTCAGGATGGTTGATACGGCCCCATGAAAGGTCTGTGATATGGATAAGACCATCTACTCCGCCAAGGTCTATGAATACACCGTAAGAGGTGATATTCTTGACGATACCTTCCAGAATCTGTCCTTTTTCAAGTTTACCGATAATATCGGCCTTCTGAGCCTCAAGCTCAGCCTCGATAAGTGCTTTGTGTGAAACAACAACATTGCGGAACTCGTGGTTGATCTTTACGATCTTGAATTCCATTGTTTTGTTCACAAATATATCGTAGTCACGTATTGGTTTCACATCAATCTGAGAACCTGGCAGGAATGCTTCTATTCCGAAAACATCTACAATCATACCACCTTTGGTTCTGCACTTGATATAGCCCTTAACGATCTCATCCTTGTCGAATGCCTCGTTAACCCTATCCCAAGAGCGCAGTGAACGGGCCTTCTTGTGCGAAAGAAGAAGCTGACCTCTTTTGTCCTCTGCATTTTCTACATAAACCTCAACTTTATCTCCAATTCCAAGTTCCGGATTATACCTGAACTCATTAATACTGATCACGCCTTCGCTCTTGTAACCAATGTTAACGATAACCTCTCTTTTGTTCAAGGCAACAACAGTTCCTTCAACAACTTCGTTTTCGATAACTTTAGACAGAGTCTGGCAATACTGATCTTCGATAATTGATTTATCAATATCGTAAACATTCTCTTTTTCAAATGCATCCCAGTCGAATTTATCAACCGAAACAGACACATTGCTTTTGCGTTTTTTTGTGATTTCCGCTACCGGAGCGGCATCATCTTCTATGAAGGCTTCAAGTTTTTCGTCATTTTTCTTGACGATTTCAATTGGCTCGTCTTGATCGAGCACTGCAGTAAGATCTTTTGTCATTGCTAATTCTTTAAATTTTAAGTAGTTAGACTATATTTATAATTCTCTTAATGAGAACTGCAAATGTAGAAATTTTTTATGAATGAACAAAAAAACAAGGAATTGAATTATCTTTGAATAAATAAATTTTCTGGATATCATGAAACAAAAATCGGGCATTGGATCTTTTTCTAAAAATTTCTGGACAGTTATTGTAATGGAGTTCCTGGAGAGGGGAGCTTACTACGGAGTAATGTCGGGGCTATCTGTCTATCTTATTCTTTTTCCGGAAAATGGGGGTCTTGGACTCAGCAAGGAGCAGGCAGGGGCAATACTGGGTACAATTCCACCACTGCTCTATTTTCTACCTATTGTCTCTGGTGCAATAGCAGAGAGATACGGGTACAGGAGGGTTCTGTTTTTCGCATTTACCTGTATGATATTCGGATACACTTTCTCAGGATTGTCCCACTCCTACTTTCTTGTTTTCATATCGCTTGTCCTTATGGCGTTCGGGGCAGGATTCTTCAAACCGGTAATATCGGGGACCATAGCCCGTTCGACAAACGAAACAAACTCGGGACTTGGTTTCGGAATATTCTATTGGTCAATAAATCTGGGAGCATTTCTCTTCCCTTTGATTCTGGTACCTTATCTCAAGGCTATATCATTTAGTTATGTATTCTATATGGCAGGTATAATAGGTGCAATTCTGCTTATAATCAACCTGTTTATTTACAAAGAACCGGAAAAACGGGCAAGTAGCAGGAACCTGGTTCAGGTTTTCAAGGATATGCTGATGGTAATAAAGGACTGGAGGTTCATACTTATGATATTCCTTTATGCTGGCTTCTGGGTGCTCTATTTTCAGATGTTCGGAACTGTTCTGTGGTATGTGAAGGACTATGTGGACATGACTCCCGTGAACTCTGCAGTCAACTCTTTTCTAGGGCTTTTCGTTCAAAATCCGTCATGGAAGTTTGATGTTGTACATGTAACTGTAATAAATGCAGGGGTAATTATACTTCTTCAACTCATTGTCTCCAACATAGTCAAGAAGTGGGCAGCGCTGCCGACAATGATAACCGGTATAGGCTTCGGAACACTTGGAATGGGTATACTTGCTTTATCTACTTCGCCGTGGATTTTCATTCTTGGAATGGTAACTTTTACCCTTGGCGAGATGACCACACATCCTAAATTTATCTCATATATTGGATTGATTGCTCCTGCCGACAAGAAAGCTCTATACCTGGGCTACTCGTTTCTGTATGGTGTTATAGGCAGCAGCATCGGTGGTTTTCTGGGTTCGAGGCTTTATGTGAAGTATGTGGACAATCTTCACCAACCTGCAACTCTGTGGATAATCCTTTCATGCATAGGTTTATTCAGCATGATATCACTTGCCCTCTATAACAGGTTTATTGCTAAAAAGATGACTGCAGGAAAATAGCTACTTGAGCATTTTTTTTCTTTTGAAAAACATAAGTACAATTGCTACAGCAATGAGCATTATGAACATGACCAGTGCGAAGTCTAGCTTGTGGTCAAATATCGGGAGAATCACATTCATCCCGAAAATGCTTGCGATTAATGTCGGAGGCATAAACAGAAGCGAAACAAATGTGAATAGTTTCATGATTCTGTTCTGTTCCAGGTTGATAAGACCTAAGACAGTATTCTGAAGATATTCAAGCCTTTCGAAACTGAAATTTGTATGGTTGATAAGAGAATTTATATCCTTTATCAAAACATTAAGTTTGGGAAATACGTCTCTCGGAAACTTGTCGCTCTTGAGTATACTGGAGATCATTCTCTGTTTATCCACGATATTCTCTCTCACCAACATCGTATTCTCCTGTAACTGATTAATATCCAGTAGTAACTCCTCTCCCATAGCCCCACCCAGGCTCACCTTCTTGCTGTATTGTGCTATCTCTTTAGACATCAACTCAATCATGTCGGCATCAAGGTCAACCCTGTTTTCCAGGATACCCACCAGAATATGGTAGCCGGTAGGGAGCGTTCTGTAGTTTGCCATTATCCTTCTCTGAATATCGGTAAAACTTCTTAACGGCACGTGTCTGATAGTAACAATTATACCCTCGCATAGAATGAATGATACTGCCTCCATACTGTAACTCTCCGGCCCGGGAATCAGGAAGTTAGTGTTGGCAAAAATAGTGGTTTCAGTTTCTGAATATCGTGAAGAACTTTCAATCTCCTCTGCCTGTGCTCTGCTTTGAAGAGTGGTGTTCAGAAATGTCTCGATTGCCCTTTTCTCCTCTCCGCTTGGTGACGAAAGGTCTATCCACAGGACATCGTCGTAACCCAGCTGATCAAGAGCATTTATCTCATCTGTAGTAACTACCTGGCCTTTATTTTTGTAGAATATTTCTAGCATGATTTAATCCGTTAAATAGTTCGTAATCTAATTTATTTACCCAAAAGGGCTGAAAATTAGCCAAACCATCGGACTCTGGATTTGAGTTCGTCAGGAGCAAGGCTCCAAAACTCAGAAAGACCAGCACGCTTATCTGCATTAAGATTATATGAAACATTATTTGCCAGATATTTGAGGGCAAACTCTTTATTAAAACCTGAAGGATATTTGTCAACAGCCTTTTCAATATTTTCCACTCCAAACCTGAGAGCATCGTTGAATTCTGCAATAAATGCAGGATCCATATCATTATTTGCTGTCCAGCACGCAAATACAAAAGGAAGATTTTTGAATTTTATCCACTCCTCTGCAAGGTCATAAACATATTCAAAATCATGTCCGTGCCTGAGTGCCTTGTCGCCAATCAAGAGATAGGTTTTTGACTTATCCAGAGTACCTTCCGAAAAGTTAAAATCGGAATAAACCGGCGAAATTTTCCAAAAATCTCTTGCCAGAATTTTTGTAAGCATTACGGAGGTCCTTGATTCTGTATCAAGATTGATATGGTCCGTTTTTTCAATTGGTGTGCCGCTGCAAAGCAGTACAGAGGCTACTTTACCCTCTGCTCCTATGCAAAAGTCAGAAATAATGAGATTATTTTCCAGATATGGTATTATTGCAACGGGAACTATTCCAATGTCTGTCTTGCCATCTTTAAGCCTCTCTGCAGATTCAGCCGGTGTACAAAATTCTAAATCAATCTTCTTACGGACAGGATGATTCTCCAATCCATAAACAAAGGGAATTGTATTCAGATATGATATGGCTGACACACGGATTAACATTGCGAAATACATTTAAGCCAAAATTTTGGCCATCGCAAAGTTAAGATAAAATTTCCAAATGCTCAACCAATATTTTTATACCTATCGCCATTAGAATAACACCCCCCAACAGTTCTGACCTCTTACCTGCTTTTTCGCCAATCCTTCTCCCACCCTTTATACCAGCAATGGCGGATAGAGCAGTTGTTATGGCTATAAAAACCCATGCAATGCAGATTTTTGATATGGAGAGGTTTATGATAGCTAGTGTCACACCAACAGCAAGAGCATCTATGCTGGTTGCTACTGCCACTGTAAACAATGTCCTGGTTATCCTGAGGTCGACGCAAATCTCGTCACTTCTGGAAAAGAGGCTACCATATACCATTTTACCCCCGATGTAGAAAAGAAGGACAAATGCCAGCCAATGGTCGACACCCCCAATATATTTTAGTAAAGAGCTTCCGGCAAGCCAACCAAGAAGAGTTAACCCCGACTGGAAAACAGCAAAAACTGAGACAATTTTAATAAATGTCCATTTTTCAATATAGGGAAGACAAATTCCAGATGATAGTGAGACCGCAAATGTATCGAAGCAGAGTCCCAGTGACAATATGAAAATCTCCAGAATTGACATTAAGCAACTTGTTTACGAATCCTTAGCAGGTACATACCCATGAATGTAAGTAAACCATTCATAATTAATATAGTAAACCCAAACCCAAAGCCCAGGAACTCTTTACCGGCAAGGTCGGCCAGATAACATATAAGGGGAGATCCAAGAGCAACATAAGGCATGAATCTGTCCTTTACCTGATACTTCGTCAGAATTCCAAAGAAGAAGAATCCGAGAAGCGGCCCATATGTATAAGAGGCCAGAAGATAGACCAGATCTATTACTGTCTGATTGTTTACGGCATTTAGTACAAGTATTATTAAAAAAAAGAGAATCGCAAATCCCGCATGTGCTCTCTGGCGGATTGCCTTTTTCCTTTTATCTGAAAGGTCACTTCTCTTGTTGAAGCCGACAAAATCTATACAGAATGAGGTGGTTAACGATGTAAGGGCGCCTCCCGCACTAGGATATGAAGCTGAGATAAGTCCGATAATAAAAAACAGACCAACACCCAGACCAAGATACTGACTTGCAATCACAGGGAAAAGTTTGTCTGTCTGCGCCTTTGTGAAAACACCGGCTGCGTCTGCCAATCCAATGTTATGCATTCCACCAAGTTTTGCCTCCACGAAAATTGCCAGTAATGCCCCCATGAAAAGGAAGAAGTAATTTACCACTACTATTGTGATACTGGTAGTAAATATATTCTTTTGAGCCTCCTTGATATTCTTGCACGAAAGGTTTTTCTGCATCATCTCCTGGTCAAGACCTGTCATGACAATAGTAATAAATATCCCGCTAATGAACTGCTTGATTACATTAGTGCCGTGACTCCACTTCCAGTCAAACCAGTTTGAATAATCGGAACTGGTGACAGAAGATACCAGGCTCCCAAGGTTCCAGTCCATCTGCCTTGCTACTGAATAAATTGTAAGGAAAACAGCCAGAAGCATGAATGTTGTCTGCAATACATCTGTCCATATAATTGTCTTTACCCCTCCCTTGAATGTATAGAGAAAAATCAGGAACATAAAAATGAATGTAACCAGCCAGAAAGGAACCGATCCGCCCGGAAGAAATGTATGGAGAACAAGTACTACTACAAATATTCTGACAGCCGCTCCAAGAATCCGGGAAATCATGAACACGGAGGCTCCAGTTTTATAAGTAAAGAATCCAAACCTGTGTTCCAGATAAGTATATATAGATGTCAGGTTCATCTTGTAATAAAGAGGAATGAGAACCTTGGCAATAACAACGTAACCTACAACAAAACCAAGTACAAGTGGCATATAGAAAAAATTCTGATTCAGTACATTACCCGGCACCGAGATAAATGTAACTCCTGAGATTGATGTACCGACCATTCCGTAAGCAACAATAAACCATGGAGATTTTTTATTCCCCGAAAAATATGAGCCAGTATCTGCCTTTCTTGATGTGAGCCAAGAAATAAAGAATAGCAATGCTGTGTAGAGTGTAAAGGCTGTTAATAGCCAGGAGAGTGGAAATTGATGCATGGTATTTATTTTTATTGTTTTAACGGAACAAAAGGCTGACGGTTCTGGATTGACCGGCCAAGTGTCACTTCGTCTGTGAACTCAAGCTCATCGCCAAACCCTACACCTCTTGCAATTGTACTTATTTTTATTGAAAACCTGTTCAGTAGTTTATACAAATAGTAGGCTGTTGTCTCCCCCTCCATAGTAGTACTTAAAGCCAGAAAAACTTCTGTCACGCTACCCTCTTCAACTCTTTTAATCAGTTGGTTTATAGATAAATCAGATGGCCCTATACCATCCATTGGTGAGATTATTCCCCCCAATACATGATATAATCCATTGTACAGCAGTGTATTTTCTATACTAAGCACATCTCTGATACTCTCTACGACACAGACAAGGGAGTGGTCCCTTTTAAGATCACTGCAAACTTTGCACAGAAGAGTATCAGAAATCATATTGCAATTGCTGCAATACAAGACAGCTTCCCTCATATTGATTATTGAACGTCCAAACTTCTCAACATTCTCCTTTGGCTGTTTCAACAGATGCAAGGCAAACCTCAAGGCGCTTTTCCTGCCTACGCCGGGAAGAGATGCCAGTTCGTCAACTGCGCTTTGAAGTAGCGAGGAGTGATAATTCTGTTTGAACATCACTATCCTCTATTTTTTGCCATTAAGATGAAAATCAACAGCTTTTCTGACTGAACCATGAGTCAATAGAAGGCTTTTTGCAAATTCATAATCATCTATACCCGCCTCCTCCATAATCATTTTTGTTCCTCTATCCACAAGCTTTGCATTGGTAAGCTGCATATCAACCATTTTGTTACCCTTAACATGGCCCAGAAGTATCATGGAAGTAGTTGTAATCATATTGAGAACAAGCTTCTGAGCTGTTCCTGACTTCATTCTTGTGCTTCCTGTTACAAACTCCGGTCCTACTACTGCCACAATTGGAATGTCAACCTCTGCAGCCAGAGGAGAATCAGGATTGCATGTCACACATGCAGTAAGGATTCCTCTGCTCCTCGCCTCCTTCACTGCCCCTATTACATATGGTGTAGTGCCTGAAGCAGCTATACCTATGACAATATCGTCATAATCTACACCATATTGTTGCATATCGGACCATCCTCCCTCCCAGTTATCTTCAGCAGCTTCAACCGCACGCCTGATTGCTTTGTCTCCTCCGGCAATCAATCCAATTACCATTTCGTATGGAGCGCCAAAGGTTGGTGGGATTTCCGAAGCATCCAGAATGCCCAGCCTGCCGCTTGTACCTGCTCCCAGGTAAAACAACCTTCCGCCTCTCTTAATTCTCTCAACAATTCCTTCTACCAGCTTCTCAATCTGAGGTATGCACTTTTCTACAGCAAAAGGGACCGTTTTGTCCTCTCTGTTCATGTTTTCCAGAAGCTCGAGGGTGGACATTTTGTCCAGATTAGTGTAATTCGACGACTGCTCTGTAATTTTCATATCTTATATTTATATGGATTTGTGATATTCGACCAATCCGTCGATGGGCGATTTGAGTATTATGCCAATTTTTATTCCGTATTGTGAAGCTATGTCTCTTATAATATCACTGTAATGGAATGCCACTGAACCAACAAGGTTCACAGGGTACTGTTTATAATCGTATTGCAGAATGTTGCGGGTAAAGAACTCCTCCAGACCAGACCTTAAAAGTTTGTATATGTATGGATTAGATTTATTCTCATTGAGGAATACAGAAAATGTAGCAAGAAACCTATTGGGAAAAGGCTGACGGTAAACTCTTTCAATAATTGAGTTGTAGTTTAAACCATACTTTTGAGTGAACAGGTCGCTGATGTCCGACGGCAGTTGCCTTTTCAGGTAGTCAGAAATCAATCTCTTGCCAAGAACAGCCCCACTGCCTTCATCACCCAGGATAAACCCGCAGGCCGGTACATTGTCTGCAATATCCTTACCATCGTAAAAACATGAATTTGCTCCGGTTCCAAGAATTCCGGCAATCCCGGGGTTATGTCCGCATAATGCTCTTGCTGCCGCTAAAAGATCTGTATAAGCATAAGATACGGCTTTAGGGAAAACCTCTTTGAAACAGTTTTGCAAAACCTGAATTTTTTCAGGCGATGAAACTCCTGCTCCATAGAAGTGTATTTCATCTACCTCAGCACTAACCGCAGGTAAAAGATGTTGTTCCAGTTCATAGGTAATCTGTTCGTTTGTCTGGAAGAAAGGATTGATGCCTGCTGTTGTAATCTCCTGGATAGAACCATCTCTGTGAATGGCCCTCCAGTCTACTTTTGTAGATCCGCTGTCCGCAATTAAAAGCATATTGTAGTATTTAATTGGGCAAATTTATATATTTTGACGACTAAATCAAAGTTTACGGAACTTTCTCCAGTGTATATATCCCACAACGGCACCTATCAGATAGACAAAATACAGGACAGTAGTAGCATATAGCCCCTGACTGATGTACAGATATAGCGAAAGTGCGTTTGCAATTATCCAGAGTATCCAGTTCTCGATATACTTTTTGGTTACCCAATATGTAGCCAGCATACTTATTGCGGCAATAAGTGCGTCTGCCCGGGGCATGGGGTCCTTGCTGAATTCTGCAAGAAGGTATGCAAGAAACAGATAGGCTACCGCTGCTGCTGCAATGGAAATTATTAAAACAGACAATGCCATTTTTGACACTGTCTGTTTTGTATCGGCTTCATCTTTATCATCTCCTCCCCATTTTTTCCATCCGTAGAGACTTACCCCCAGATAGTACACCTGGAGCCCCATTGCAGCAAGCAGTCCGGCGTTCAGAAAAACGGCAATGTATATCAAAGCAGATATCCCGCCAATAAGCCACATCGCTCTTCTCTGCCTTATTTCGAGGTAGACAAAGAGCAACCCTGTCACTGCTCCGAATATTTCAATTATGATATCTGCCTGCATAATCAGAATCTGAATGCAACCTTTGCGGTAAAGTTAATTCCGGCCTGCGGATACAGACCTTCCTCAATATATGGGTTGGCTCCATTGGAAAATTCCGCCATATATACCCAGGCATTTGAGAAGTACTTCCTGTTAAGGATATTGTCAGCATAAAGATGTATATCCATAAACGAACTGCTGCCAAGTCTAAAGCTTTTTGTTGCTTTGAGTCCCATTACAAAATATGATGGTATAGACCGGGAGTCGGACGATGTGTTGTCGTAGTATTGTTTTCCTACATACTTTCCATTCAACGAGAGAGATGCACTTTCCAAAGGGAAAAATGAGACCATTGCCATTCCTGTGGTCCCCGGAGAAAATGAAAGGTCGGTTGATTCAAAAAACCTGCTTTTCTGAGGTAAGGGATTCCAGTCATTTTCATTGTCGTACATATCCGTCCATGACGTGTATTTTTTTATCTTGTTCCTGCTGAGTGTAAGATTTGCATCAACCCTGAGTTGTTTAAAAGGGTTCCATGCTGCTGACAGTTCCACTCCCCTGCGTGAAGAGACAGGAACGTTCTCCTTAATGACATATCCGGTCTCACTTAACTTGCCTGTAGGAACAAGCTGGTCCTTATACTCCATCATATAAATGTTGGCCGACAGAACAAGTTTTTTCAGGTTAAGTCTGTACCCGGCTTCATAATCAGTCAGTCTCTCATCCTTTATCTCATTTGCCCTGCCGGATTTGATTGACTCTTTTATATCCGACCTGCCCGGCTCCTTTCTTCCGACTGCCATTGACACATATAACTGATTCTCTGCATTCATGTTGTAGGTCAAACCCATTTTAGGGTTAAAAAAATTGTATTTCATATTATAGTTGACAGATACCATATCCTTGTCCTCTCCTCTGAGCATATATTTAATTCCTCTGTACTGAAGATCTGCAAAAGCCACAATTTTGTCTGTTAAATTAAACTCGCCCTTCATAAAAACCGAGAAGTCGCTTTTATATCCAAAATTGTCGTACCATCTGAAGTTTTCCTCAATATTCTGATTGTACATTGCCCATAACAGATTGCCAAAATGGTCGCCATGATAATAAGAATATGATATGCCTCCGTTTGCTCTGATTCCGGATTTGTTGTAAGTCAAGTTTGACACAAACGCAGTATACTTGTTATCAAGCGCTTGTTGGATAACAACGTCAGATTTTTTGTATATACTTCCCTCTATTGTCTGATTTGGCAGTCCAAAAGAGGAGAATTTCCTTGCCATCTTGTAGTTCTCGTAATATCCGTCACCTTTTGTAAAATGCAGGGTGTTGCTCAATGTAAGATTATCATTTATGCTCAGTACATAGTGACCTTGTAAATGATGTTGGGTGTAGTTGTCTGTCTCATTGTTGTAGTAGTGGACATTTCCGGCCGCATCATAATACATGCCTGCAGGATTGTATCTCCTGTCTATCTCCATCTGCTCCCTGGAGATACCCTCCCATGTTATTCCCGATTTCTGGTCACCCATGATATAGTTCACTCTCATGGCCGATCTTCCTTTTAACCAGCCAATTGTGGCATACAGTGAATTAAGGTTGGTCTTTGCGTTTCTAATGTATCCCTCACCAGCATTATGAGAATATCTGACATCAAAGGATAATCCGTTATTCAGTAGGCCGGTTCCGGCACCAATCATGGTCATATTGCTTTTGTAGCTTGCCATACCAAACTCAGCAATGCCATATGCTTCGGGATGAGTAAAGAGTGTCCTCAGGTTGATGCTTGCGCCGAATGCTCCTGACCCGTTTGTAGAGGTCCCCACTCCCCTTTGAACCTGGATATCCTGCAGAAAACCCGCAAAAGATGGAATATTGACCCAAAAAACCTCCTGCGATTCCGCATCGTTGAGAGCAATACCATTTACAGTCACATTAATTCTTGATCCATCACTTCCTCTTATTCTCATGGATGAGTAACCAAGGCCGTTGCCACCCTCTGTGGATGTTACTACAGATGGCATGAGTGACAGTACCATTGGAAGTGACTGAGAGGGCGACACTTGCCTTATCTCTTTGGATTCCAGGCGTGAATAGCTGACAGGTGTGTTTTTCCCGGCCCTCCAGGCTTCTACAACCACACTGTCCAATTTCGAAATTGTTGTTTTCTCTTTTTGCCCGGTATTTTGGGCAAGGGATAGAAAAGGCAATAAAAAAACCCCGCAGAATAAAGTTAATTTCTTCATAATTAATTATTTTATTAGCAGGGGGATATAGAGAAACAGAAACACGTTTTCCCTTCGCTAGCATTACCTAGATCAGGTGAAAAGGGTATGATCTCAGCCCCTTATGGGGCACCCCCAGCACTCTTCGTGAGTGCACCGCAAAGATATAAAATTTATCCTTATCCAAGCTTTTTATTACCTTTGCAGAAAGGTGGGGCGCTCTATCGCTCTTTTGAGAAAAAGGGAGGAAAGTCCGGACAGGAAAGAGCAAGACTCTGTGGAAATCACAGCTGGGGGTAACCTTAGGTAATTCGTAACAGAAAATAACCGCCTCTAAACAAGGTAAGGGTGAAAATGCGGGGTAAGAGCCCACAACTCTTTATGGCGACATACAGAGGGTACGACCAGTCTCCTGCAAGGCCATGTATACCAGCTTCAAGGGCTGCTCGTCCATCGCTGGGGGGTAGGCTGCATCAGATAAATGATAGGGACTCTTTTTGAGAACAGAATCCGGCTTACAGACCCACCTTTTTTTAATTTCTAGAATAACTTCGGATGATCATCCTCAAACTGTCTGAGGATTGTTGAAATGATTGCCTCCCGGAAGAATTTTGTCTTTGACTTAACCTTATATTTTTTACAATAGAGTTCAACTGCCTCCATCTCCTTGTCATTGAATACGATAGCCTTCCTGTGCTTCCGTTTGAGAATGTCCTTGGGTTTCAAGCTATTTCTTCAAAATTGATTTGTACTCTTCTATACCCTTTAATTGATAGCAACTTTCGGCAAATTGCAGCCATTCAAGAGCAAGCTCCCTCCTGCTTTTCATTTCGCATGCTATAGCAAGGTTAAATGCGGCACAGGCCGACATTAATCTATCTGATGTGCCTGTCTCAGCCAGCCAAATCTGCATAGCCTGGTCCCAGTTGAATTTCTGAGCCTGATTATATGCCTGGTGCCATTTATTGTTATCATAAACATACAGATAGCGCTGTACTGTTGTCCACTGGTCAAAGAAATTACCCGATATGTTCTCGGCTATGTTTTTTGTTGCCTCCAAAAGTGACTTATGAATCCTTGCAGTTATTGCTGCCTCCTTAAGGTCACTCCTGAATAAGACTTCCCAAAGTAGTGTGTCTGACTGAAAGAGTGATGTAAGTTTATCAGCGGTTATACCATCATATATATCAACTAGTGTAGTGAAGGGAACAAGTACATATGAAGATGCATAATTCCCCCCGGATGGTAATCTGTCGGAACCAGACATCACCGGCTGTTTGATATCTAAATTCTTTATAACCATCAAAATGTCGGCATTTGACTTGAGGGACAATGACTGAATATAACCGGTATCCCAAATATCAGATGTATCAGAATGAAGGTTGAATGCAGGTATGGAGCCCACTTTGTATGTGAGCTCTCTCTCCATTTCTGCTGATAATGCTGCTGCAAGTTTGACCATAAGAAGTGAGTCGTTGACTCCGTCTATCTGAGAAAATACAGCTATGCTCTTACCCGACAACTCCAGAGGGTGCTTTGCGGGCACTTTGACATCCACATTGAACATCTGTACAAGCGGTCCACATGAGGAGACCATTAATGCTCCCACAATGACCGCAAAAGTGGTTTTAAATCGGCTAAGTATCATATTCAAATAATTTAAAATTACATTTTCATCCCGCCACAAACCGAGATTACCTGTCCGGTTACATACGACGAAAGATCAGAAGCAAGGAAGGTGCATACATTTGCAATGTCCTCCGGTTTTCCGCCCCTTCTCAAAGGTATCTGTTCTGCCCACTGTTTTTTTACATCTTCCGGCAGTTTATCTGTCATATCTGTAAGTATGAATCCGGGAGCAACTGCATTTACTCGTATTCCTCTTGACCCAAGTTCCTGAGCAATGGATTTTGTAAGCCCAATCATACCTGCTTTTGATGCAGAATAGTTTGCCTGACCTGCATTCCCCGATACTCCCACAACCGAACTCATGTTTATTATACATCCCGATTTCTGACGCATCATAACTGGAGTGATAGCGTGGATGAAATTAAATGCAGATTTGAGGTTTACTGTAATTACAGCATCCCATTGCTGCTCGCTCATCCTCATCATCAATCCGTCCTTTGTAATGCCGGCATTATTGACAAGTATGTCTATCCTGCCGAATTCGTTGATTCCCTCTTCCACTACCTTATGGGCCTCATCAAATGAAGCTGCATTGGAAGCGACTGCCTTTACTCTCACTCCGTATGCTTCAAGTTCTTTTTTTGTTGCCTCACCGTTTTCGTCAATGATCAAATCTGTAAAGATAATGTCGGCACCCTCGGAAGCATATTTGATTGCTATGGCCTTTCCAATTCCTCTTGCTGCACCGGTAATAAGCGCAACCTTTCCCTCTAATAGTTTCATAATAAATTCTATGTTTAGTTAAATTTAATTTTTGTATTGTATCAAAGAGTCTGCCAGAATCTCTTCATAACAGACATTAGTGTATCGGACTGATAGCTTATAACCTGTAATGTATCTGGTGTAGAACCTTTCATAACTTTCAGCTCCATTCTGTATGGTTTATCCATCTTGAATACTGGTGCCTTGTCTAAATTCCGCAGAGCATTCTCCACATCCTTTTTAATTTGCCTGCAGACGCTTTCTGGTGAATAGTTTACGGCACATGTCCTTCCAATAGGCTCTTTTGTTATTGTTGTTACAACATTCTCCCCAAATGTCTCCTTTGCCTCTCTGCTGGTTTCCGAATCTCCAGCTACAAATACAACAGGTACTCCAAATTGTCCTGCATAGAGACTGTTGAAGGCCGGTTCAGAAATGGGCACTCCGTTTATAGTCAAATCAACCACCTTAAGAGACATGGTATGCGACAAAACGCCTTCTGTAATACCTGCCCTGGCATGTGCACCAATAAACAACAATGCATCATATGTGGAATCTATTCCTATTACCATGGTTTCAGGAGTATTTGGCCTTCTCCCTCTTATAAGTTTGGCTTTTGAGTTGAGTCTTACGGGGTCTACGCTTATGTTTGCGCTGTGTCCGTCTCTGACAATAATCTCGGTCGCCCCTGCTGCCAATGCTCCCTCAATAGCAGCATTCACCTCATTTGTAAGTAAATCGCAGTTTCTTTGGAAGTGGACATGCCCCGGGTAGATCTCGTCAAATGTCACAACTCCGGCAACACCTTCAAAGTCTACCTGAATCATAACTTTTAATCCGTCCTTTTTTGATGTTCTGTCTGTGGAAGAAGAACATGATGCAGCAAAAATTGCCAGTAATGAGATAAATAGAAGTTTTTTCATTGTTCAAGTTATTAAATTATTCTGGCCAGAAGATCATATTCGTCTGCCTTCTCAATTTCAACATTAGCAAATGTACCAATTATATTATCAGGATGTACACCTTTTTGCTGAGAATCGGCTCCTATCAGTATCTCTCCATCTACCTCCGGGGCCTCTTTCTGACTTCTTGCAACTATCACACCATCAGAGACAGAATCTATAAGTACCCTCTCTTTTGTACCTACTCTGGACCGATTGTAATTGAGCGAGACCTCCGACTGTACCTCCATCAGCTGTTCATATCTCTCATCCTTTGTCTTTGTCCTTATTGTATCCTTGAGGTTCTCTGCTCCCCAGGTTCCCTCCTCTTCTGAATATGTAAATGCACCCAACCTCTCGAACCTTGCCTCTTTCACAAAGGAGAGCAGCTCTTCGAATGCTCTTTTATCTTCACCAGGGTGTCCCACTATCATTGTTGTTCTAAGCACGATTCCGGGAACCTTTTTCCTGAACTTTTCAACAAGCTCCCTGGTTTGCTTACCATCTACGGACCTTCTCATATTTGCCAGCACCTTGTCAGATACATGTTGTAATGGAATGTCGAGGTATTTGCACACCTTCGGGTGGTTTGCCATAACGTCAAGCAAAGGTTCCGGGAATGCTGCAGGGTATGAATATAGTATCCTTATCCATTCAATCCCTTTCACATCTCCCAGCCTTTCTATCAATTGTGCTATTTTGCGCTCCTTATACAAATCGACTCCGTAATATGTTGTATCCTGAGCAACAACTATAAGCTCCTTAACCCCTTTCTCTGCCAGATACGCCGCTTCATCTGCCAGGGATTCCATATCGACCGATTTGTGTGGTCCCCTTATAAGCGGAATGGAGCAGTATGAACATATCCGGTCACAACCTTCTGAAATTTTCAGGTATGCATAGTGGTCCGGTGTTGTGAGAAGTCTCTGGTTATTCAGGGTTTCGTTCCAATTTCCCCCTATTGCCTTAAGGACTGACGAGGCATCAAAAGCACCAAAAAAACCGTCGACCTCGGGAATGGACTCTTTCAATTCTTGAGAATATCTCTGTGAAAGACATCCAAAAACCAGTATTTTCCTGATATACCCTCTGTTTTTGGCATCTACGGCTGCAATAATGGTGTCAATTGACTCTTGTTTGGCATCCTTTATAAAACCGCATGTATTTATAATTACTGTGTCAACTCCCGCTCTTGCGAGGTCCTCCCCTTCGGGTGATATTACAATGCCCTCGTTGAAAATCTGTCGCAACAGATGCTCCGAATCAACTCTGTTCTTGGAACATCCGAGAGTTATCAATTGTATTTTCCTGATCATTCTTTTTCTTTAGCCTCTTCACCGGCAGGCTCTTCCGGCAACTCAAAATCCAGACTTGCAAACTCCCGCAATGTATTGTACCAGTCTACAACCTTCTTCATATGAGAAACATAGAACCTGTCCCTGTCGTATTCCGGAAGAACCTCTTCAAAGAACTTCCTGAGTACATCGGGATTTGATTTTGCTTCTGGTGCCGCATTATCCTTAAGCACTTCCTGCATCTTTACGAGAATTTTGTGCAATGGCACCTCCTCGTCGGTAGTATAGACAGATATGTCTGACAGTGACGTAAGTCTGGCGCTCATTCCGAAAATTCCCCTTTTCTTTGTAGAGAGTGATTCCACTATAACTCCCGCACTTGCCTGAGAAATGTATAGGAAGAGTCCGGGCTGACCGGATATAGATACGATTTTTTGTAAATTGGTTTTCATTTTAAATTTTTAATTAAACAATTCCACGATCTTTTTTAATTTTTTCATATGCTTCAGCTATGCTTTTGAACCTCTCCTCAGCCGCCTTTTGGACATCGTTGCCCAGACTTGAGACTTTATCGGGATGATGCTTTTTTGCAAGCTTTTTGTATGCCTTTTTAACCTCTTCGTCAGTTGCACTCTTATCAATTTCCAACACCTGATATGCTGCGTCAATTCCTTTGTCGAACATTGCAAATACAGATTCGCTCTCATTCTGGCGTATACCAAGGGCTAATGCAATTTTCCTTAGAACAACAAGTTCGTCGCTGCTTACCGTACCGTCTGCGAGTGCTATTCCGGTGAGAAAATGAAGAAGCTGTATCCTCGATTCAGGATTCATATATCCTTTAATCTGGCTACCTACAGATATAATGTCAACATCCTTGGTCAGTATGTCTTTTAAAAGCCGGGCCGACTCTGTTGCTGCTTCCTGTCCAAAATTCTGAGCTATGAACTTTTTGACAAAATCAAGCTCAGATTTCATAATCCTTCCGTCCGCCTTCATGACAGATGATGAAAGTACCAGCAACGATACAAGAAAACTATTTCGCTCCTCTGTTTTTGTATAAGGGGTACCTGTTACATGCTCACTGTTTCCTTCAAGAAATGCAGCTACTGCAAAGCCTAATATACCTCCGATTGGTCCCCCTAGTGCCCATCCCACGGCACCTGTAATCCATTTTCCGTAACCCATAAATATTTGTAATTATCTCTTTTTCACCTCATCTATTATATGCAGAATCTGTGGCAGCACAGCTCTTTTCCCGTCTGCAAATATAACGAAATCGGCCATTTCCAAGCGTTTTTCGTCGCTCCACTGTTTATTGATCCTCTGCCTCACCAGTTTTTCTTCAATATTGTCTCTCTTTATCACCCGTCTTATCCTGACATCCACCGGGGCTGTTACGACAATCACCTTATCTGCTATTGAACGGAAGGTTGGCGTCTCCAGAAAAATTGCAGACTCGTAAACAATCATATCCACTCCCCTCCTCTCCTGTTCATCTCTCCATTCATAAAAATCTTCCAACAACCTGGGATGAACAATCTGGTTAACCTTCATCAAAAGTTCCTTATTGGAAAATATAATGCCTGCCATAACACTCTTCTGCAGCACTCCATCTACAACAATCTTATCTCCCAGTACTTCTACCAGCCTGTTAAGCAAGCTCTTGTCTATCTTATACAACTCCTTTGCCCTGTCGTCGGCAATATAAGCAGGTATCCCCAGTGCTGAGAAAATTCTCACCACATAGGATTTTCCGGTACCAATACCTCCCGTACAAGCAAAACAGAACATTTTAACTATCTATTTGATTCTTTGTATAATTCTGCATTCAACAAATTTTGGTTCAAAATCTAAGGATAGAATTTCAGATGGTCTCTCTGACAATTTTGGTTCCACAAATGAGTTTATGGAATTCAGAACCTCGTTATAGTCAATTATTGCTACGAACTTTTCCTTCTCAATAATTTGAGAATAACTCAATGGGACACGATATGTCATCTTTACCTCTTCCGGAAACAGGCCAATCTCCTTATCGCCAGGCGTATTTATGGCCCTGATTCTCACCGTTATGTTCTTCTCGATATATCTTTCAACCTCAAGCGTGTAATATACCTCTTTCTGAGATAGCCTTATCCCGGGTATCTCTTCCAAATCAACTACTCCGTTTATACTCTCCTCAAGATTCTGGAACCTTTGCGGTATGGTATAGATGGAATCAATCTTATCAATCAGAGAATAATCGCCGTAGATTGTTATTACATCGGGATTGAACTTAATCTTTCCTGTTGCCATATGCTGACTTTTATACGAGGCCACATATTTAGGGGCAACTGTAACCTTCTTATTAATCTGCCTTGGAAAATTAAAAAAAAGCGTGTCAACGGAAAAATTTTCAATCGTCAGATTTTCTCCGAAGCTTTCGCCCAGCTTGTCTTTAACATCGGAACTCAGGACATAGTACCCATCGGCATCTGAAGGATTTGCTTTCAATAAACGACGGTTAACCTGAATATAAATGGATTCTTCGCCTTTAAAGTATCTCTGTTGAAGTATGTAAAACCCACTAGATCTTCCCTTTAATGTGAGAAGATTATTTGAGATTGCATCAGATGCCCTACCCTGAAGATTAGTAGAGACATGCACCCTGTATGTCAGGTATGTACTGTAGTCTGCAGATAGTTTGTGTATTGACCATATGATAAAAGCAAGAAAGAGGCAGAACAAAAAAAGTAATACTTGTCTGCCTCTTTCATAAGAAATTTTTAGTTTTCTGAGCTTTATCATAAAGCAGAAACTATTTGCTGTTCTGAATATCCGAAACGTCTTTTACAAGTGAAGATTTATCTACTCTAAGTTTAACATTACTATCTACCTCTACAAGTACATACTGTTCTTTTACCTCCACTATAACTCCGTAGATACCTCCCATTGTAATTACCTTATCTCCTTTCTGAAGACTGTTGCGGAACTTAACGAGCTCTTTCTGTTTCTTCTGTTGAGGACGAATCATGAAAAAGTACATAACCACGAAGATCAAACCCATCATTACCAGGAAACTCCAGTTCCCTGCACCGGTTGCTGCCGGTTGTTGAAGAAATACAAGAAAATTCATTTTATTCGATATTAAAATTTATACAAAATTAACTATTCTATTGAGCCTACCAAACCTCTGCCCGATTTTTCAATTTTACCGTCTCTTTGTAATCCAAGTAAAATTTTATCTAAGATGCCGTTTACAAACACCTTACTGTTTGGTGTACTGTAATATTTGGCAAGCTCTACATATTCGTTTATTGTCACCTTTAACGGTATGTTGGGGAAACATATTGCTTCTGTTATACCCAGGACAATCAGAGATGTATCTGTAGCTGCCAGACGGTCGGGATCCCAGTTTAAAACATACTTGTTCATAAGCTCGATATACTCATCATAGTTTATCATAGCCTGAGTAAGCAGCCTTAAAGCATATTCCTTATCTTCGTCCTTGATAAATACCTGAGGGTGTGTTATTCTGGTGCTGAGCCTCTGAACAGATAATTTTTTCAGGATAATGTTGATTACAAACGCAAGATCGTCTATCCAATACAGGTTGCTGTCTTCAAGAATAGTGTAAAATTCCTCATTGTCATCAAGTTCTGTTTCAAAAATATTTACAACAAGCTTAAGGTCATCTTCGAAGTTAGATGTATTGGCACTCATGTATTCCTGATAATATTCTCTCTGAACAAGAACATTGAAGAGTTTCTTGACAAAAGCCTCATTCTCCATCCAGAACTGACCGTTGCTTTCGCAAAACTTTACAAGTGGTTCATTGGATTCCAGTTTCTGAATAAACTGATTGTCGACAAATCTGCGGTTGGGGGTTGACTCCTCTGCAGTTGGCTGAAATTTTTTAAAACCAGTTTCAATTCTTGCTTCGGCTACCTTTTTAAGGGCTATCGGAAGAGATAGCAGGAAGTAGTATAACTCCAGAGTTTTATCACAACTTATCAGCAACTCTTTCTCGGCTCCGGAAATTGAGTCAGACCCAGAGTTAATCCTGCTGAATAAAACCTTAAAAACTTTAACACGAATCAATCTTCTACTAATCATAAAAAAAATTATTTAATAATATTTTACAAAGATAGATTTTTGTGCACAAAAAATAATTTTATCTTTGTAAGAGAAATTTAAATACGACAAAAATGTACTTTGAAGATTTTGACAATGCAGAAGCGCACGAGCGCAATGGTGATGATGTTTTTTCAAAACCAATAAGGGCGGGGAAGCGCACCTATTTCTTTGATGTTAAGGCGACTAAAAACAACGATTACTACCTTACAATCACAGAAAGCAAGAGGAGATTAGACAGAGATGGCAGGTTTGTCTATGACAAGCACAAGATCTTTCTTTACAAGGAAGATTTTGACAAATTTTCACAAGGGTTAGAAGAAATCATCCAGTATATCCGTGAAAAGGCTCCTGTGATGACTGAAAAGCCACAAATCGAGACAGCTCCGAACTCTTTTTCTGACGTTAATTTCGAAGAATTATAGTACTAAATAAAAAATTATCAGAATCTGCCCCGCAAGGGCAGATTTTTTTTCTATGTAGTAAATAGTTTGTGTGCCTGTTTTATGGCAAGATGCCGGATTTTTCGACACGTGCACCAGGTTTACCCACTGTGCTTTCGCTACACTAAAAATCAAAGGTACTGTTTTAAAATCCAAATAAAATTGAATAAATTTTAATTAATTTTGCTCATAACGAAAGAAAACTTTGGGCGATTTGTTTGAAGTTTATCT
>Ga0209417_1002304_pt1 | contig 30019 bp, 30 predicted proteins | sample RifGroF2_FD_184002 | JGI IMG/M metagenome (GOLD analysis project Ga0209417, IMG submission 184002) | Groundwater microbial communities from Rifle, Colorado, USA - Groundwater F2 (SPAdes) (version 2) | ecosystem: Environmental > Aquatic > Deep subsurface > Groundwater | place: Rifle, Colorado... | reverse complement strand
TCTCTTTTCTTTGCATTCAATAATGACATTTTTTTCTCCTTTTTATATAAAAATATCAGTTTATTTTAATTCTTATCTACATAAATAATACAACAAAAAAAATTAAGTCCATAGAGTGATTGTCATTGCGAGGCAATAAACATTAATTATAAGCTAAAATCAACCTGACGAAGCAATCTTTCTGATAACAATTCCCTTATTTGGAAGATTGCTTCGTTACTTTAATTATTTTATTTTATAAACGTTTCATGCCTCGCAATGACAAAGAAAAAATTTTTGTAACTTTTTGTAAAACTACTTTATAATGATTTATATTACTTTATCTAAGGTCAAAAATGAATAAACAAAAAGACAAAAAATTTATAAAAATAACTATAAATGCTAAAAAAGGGCTGGGTATTGTTGAATTTTTATTAGGTATTCTAATGATAGCAATTCTTTCTGCTTTGATGATTCCTGCGATAGTTAATAAACCAAATAATTCTCGAAATATACCTGTTCAAAACGCATCTACCCCCAATAAACCTGTATACCAAAACACCTATACCGATGATTCTCAAAACTGTAAACACCTATACCAAAGAGCTTATGCCGATGCTTCGCAAATATGGGGGCAATTATACAACGAAGGTGTTCTAAATCCAAGACAAAAGTGGGGTTCAGAACAGGCAAATTATGATAATTTCACACAATATATGAATAAATTTAACATTTTAAAACAATGTAATTACCCGAATAATGCTGATTGCTGGGCAGCAAACGAAACACCTGATGTAATTTCAAGACATCCCAATTCTCCAGACGACCGCTGTTTTATTGATTCTTCAAGTCGTTCATGGTGCGAAGCTTCTTATCGGGGATGGTTTGTTGTTGACACTAACGGACTCAAAACACCTAATCAATTCGGAAAAGACAGATTTATTTTTTATACAATTGTCGGCAATGACATAAATACTTCCGGCATCCCTGACAAAATAGTTTATGATAATGATTATACTGTTTTAGATGCGGATAAGTGTCCGAATCCGCCCTGTTACTATAGATCCTGGCTTTCTCAATAAAACATTATATTTATATTATATTTATTATAACCATTAGATAAGATATTTTTATAGGGAATTTTTATGTTTTCAGATAAAATCATTGTTTGTCCTGACTGCAAAGGCACTTTTTCTGATCTAAAGCAGGATTTCGTAGTTTGTGGCAAATGTGACAAAAAATATAAAATACAAAATAATGTCCCTAATTTAAAAATTTGCGCTGTACAGGATAATTTATCTGCAAAAGAAGATGCGGAATTAGAATTTTGGATAAGTCGCGACAACAAAAAAGAAGAATGCGCATTCAAAAGAATAGAAAAAAGACATTCTTTGAATTTTGAAGGATATGATTTTAAAGATAAAATTATGATTGATATTGGGGCAGGTCCACATGGCGGAATGCTTGAAAAATTCAAGTCCCGCAATAGTTTTGCTATTGATGTTTTAGCTGACAGGTATGCGCAAAATTTTGATTTTTCAGATTATAAAGTCAATTATATCTGCGCCGAAGCTGAATATTTACCTTTTAGGGATAATTCTGTCGATTTAGCTCTTGCTTTAAACTCCATTGACCATGTGGCAAATATATTTAAGGCGTTTTTGGAAATAAACAGAGTATTAAAAGAGGACGGAACATTTATTTGTTCTTCGTTGTATAATTCACATCCTTTTTCGGAAACAGAACCATTTGTTTTTGATGATGAATTTATCAAAAATGAATTGCCAAAGTTTTTTGACATAATTGAGTATAATTACAATTTATTTGATCAAAAACTGCAAAACTCTGATGGCTTGTATAAGGCAGTTTGTAAAAAGAAAAAAAACATTGAATTTAAAGAAATTGATTTGCTTGATAAATATACTTCATTTATAAAATCTTATTGTTGCGCATTAAAATCTTACATGGATAAATCCGAATTATCTCTAGAATATACTCAAAAAGCGATTACTGAATATATTAAACTTCATAAGCAGGATGATTATAAACTTTTATTATTGAAATTAAAATCTTTAATATTACAGAATGACGAAAATATATTTGATGAACTGGAAAAAATTGATAGAAATTATTTTAATAACAATAATTGGAATTTGGCAATAAATCATAAAATATCAACAGATATTATAAAATATAGAAATGATGAAAAAATTTTAAAATTTCTGGAATCTTCCTTAACGATGTCTGAACAATTAAATATTGAATACAGAAAAGGAATTTCTTTATTTTATCTTGGAGAATACTACTTTGACAGAAAAATTCAGGATAAAGCCATAGATTTTTATAGGCAGTGTTTGGATATAATTCCTTCGAGTTGGTCTATTGCATTAGAAGCTTCTAATAAATTATGTAATTTAACATAAAAAAAGAGGTGATTGCTCACCCCTGTCTAAAATATTTTGAAATTTCTTCAAAGTACTTTTCTAATACCTGATAGCCGTTGTAATTTTTATTTGTATTTACAAATCTAGTAGCTATGAGATATTTAAGCTCTTTTGCTCTTATTTGAATAATTTGATCGGCTGCATCCTGAAGTTCCCTGTTTCTGGAATAACTCCATCTTTTAAGAAAAACAAGTTCATCTTCAATTTGCTTTGTTGTGCTTAATTCTAAAGGATTAAAATCATATTTGACAAGTAAAGCTTTTTCTTCATCACTAATTTTTGACTGCACAACAGGATATCCAAAAACTTTTTTAATTATCATGAAGCTGTCAGCCACTCTTCTATGAGATTCAGGAACACCTTTTCTGATGAAACAATTATTTCTCATCATAAAATTAGGCTTCATTGTTTCAATTGTTAAAGTTTGTATATCAGAATTGGAACCATGCTGACTTGTCGTATATGTCTTTTTTATGCTTTGACCTAAAAGCTGATCTAACTGCTTTGCCGTCTCTTCTGTGCTACTGTTTACTGCCATATTCATCCCCAAGTTGTTTAACTCATTAAGATACTAGTCAACAATTATAAGTATTAGTTCTTTTATATATTAAAACACAGGAAGGTATAAAATTAATTTATTTTGTATATTTTATAAAAAATGTTTACAATTAGTATAATAAAGATTTGAATTATTATCTGTTATCTCAGGAGAAAAAATTTGTATAAATACTCAAAACAATTCACGCCATATCTGTTTTTAGCGCCGGCAGCGGTTATATTAATACTGTTCTTTTTTGTCCCGTTTCTGGAAAGTTTTTTATTAAGCTTTCAAAGCTACAGAAATGATATTTATAACCCGCAATGGGTAGGACTGGAAAATTATATAAATCTTTTTCATGCTCCGGTATTCTGGAAAACTCTTGCGAATACGTTTATTTATCTTATAGGAGTTGTTCCTTTACTTGTTATTTTGTCGCTTGTAATTGCTATTCTCGTAAATCAAAAACTAAGAGGAATAAAAATATTCAGGGTAATGATTTATATTCCTGTAATTGTGTCTATAGTAGTCGCGGGGATTGCCTGGAAATGGATTTATGCGGACAGCGGAATTCTTAATTACATAATAAGCCTGTTTAATATTTCCAAAATAGGCTGGCTTACTGATCCTAGGTTTGCCCTGTATTCAGTAATGGCAGTAACTATCTGGAAAGGACTCGGGTACTATATGGTAATATATCTTGCCGCCCTGACTTCTGTCCCGAAAGATCTTTATGAAGCTTCTGATATAGACGGCGCAAATGTTTTACAAAAGCATCTGGCTGTTACAGTTCCACACTTAATGCCGACGATAACACTTGTAAGCGTTATAAGCTCTATTTCCGCAATGAAAGTTTTCGTGGAAATCTATGTAATGACTCAAGGAGGTCCCCTCAACGCAAGCAAAACAATAGTTTATTATATATACCAACGCGCTTTTGAAAATCTTGATATGGGCTATGCTTCTGCGGCAGGCGTGGTTCTTCTGGTTATAGTAATGATAATGTCAATTATTAATGTAAAATTCTTTGAAAACAACAAACAACCGATAGCTTAAGGAGAAGTGTGTTATGTTGATGAACTGTCATTGCGAGGAAGCCTGAAGGGCTGACGCGGCAATCTATTCAGTATTAAAAATAAGGTATTATTTTACGAGAAAGAAAAAAGAATGAATAATTTATTTAAAATATCATTTATAAATTTTAAAGCTCTGTCGGATAGATTGCCACGACTGCTTCGCAGCCTCGCAATGACAATACAGCGTTTTTTGTTTCCATACATGACACTCATAATTCTTGCGATAATATCTATAGGCCCTTTTTTATGGCTGTTATCCACTGCCTTAAAATCACCGAATGAAAATATTTTTGCATATCCGCCAATTTTAATTCCACAACACTTCACATTAGAAAACTTTACGGGAGTTTGGAAGCAAATTCCTTTTATGGGATATATAATAAACAGTTTTATTGTTTCAGGAATCACTGTTTTTCTTAATCTTTTGCTTTCCGCGCTTGCCGCATATCCTCTTGCCAGAATGCGTTTTAAAGGCAAAAACATGGTTTTTTACGCTGTACTGGCAACAATTATGGTTCCTTTTCAGGTAATTATGATACCTATTTATTTAATGGTATTAAAACTAAACCTTGTTGACTCCGCTTCTGATTTTGCGGGATTTGCGGGACTGATTTTACCTTTTGCAGTGAATGCTTTCGGAATTTTTCTAATGCGTCAGGCTTTTCTGGGAATCCCCAAAGAACTTGAAGAAGCTGCGATTATTGACGGCTGCAACACTTATGACATCTGGCTAAAAATATTCATGCCTTTAGTAAAACCCGCGCTTGCAACACTTGCTATATTCACGTTTGTCGGGGCATGGAGCGAATTTCTCTGGCCAAGTATCGTTCTTACAAGGCGGGAAATGTACACACTCCCTGTCGGAATAAACGACTTACAAGGCGTATTCAGCGCAAACTGGCGTTATATTTCCGCAGGCGCAATAATAGCAACCATTCCTATCCTTGTATTTTTCCTTGGACTTCAAAGATACTTTATCGAAGGCACAACACAAGGCGCTGTTAAAGAATAAAAATCTGTTTCATTCAACAACAATAGCTTCATCGCTTGTAGCAAGAAGTTTTAACAGGTCAAAAGTAGTTACAATTCCCACTAGCTTGTCATATTCAGTTACAAGCAGCCGGTGGATTTTCTTTTCATACATAATTTTTGCCATTTTCGCAATAGTTGCATCCGGCTCTACAGTAAATAAATCTTCTGACATAATAGAGGAAACAGGCTGATCAAAAAACTTTACGTCTTCCAAAAGCTCTAGTTCATAGTTTTTAGCCATCGTTGTATTATAAAAACTATGTGAACTTTCCTGTTTAAGCACATCTGTAGCACTTACAACTCCTGCGAGGTAGCCGTCTTGATCAAGTACAGGCAGTCCTGATATGTCGTTATTTACAAATATTTTAATTACGTCCCTTATCTGGGTGTTTTCTTTGATTGTTATTAATTCTGTGGACATTATGTCTTTTACATAAAATTGCATAATCTTTCTCCTTTTTATAAGGTACTTATTTTGTCTATAAAAAGGGTTGCGCCCCCTCTTTCTCCACTGGATTGTCATTGCGAGCCATTTAACCTGAGAATAGATTAAAATTTATCTTGCGAAGCAATCTTCCTGATGACAACACCCCACTTTAGAAGATTGCTTCGTTAGTATAATCATTATTCTTATTAAACGATTTATGCCTCGCAATGACAGTACCTATATTTTTTAATATAATAAAAAAATAACAAACCTTTCCCCTCATTTCATCAGCAGAAAGTAGACAAATAAACAAAATGAGCATAATTTCTCAGGATTTTTATAACAGAAATACTCTCGAAGTTGCAAAAGACATTCTCGGCTGCAAATTAAACAGACGCACTGAAAGCGGGATTTTAAGCGGCATAATTGTCGAAGTTGAAGCCTATACACAGGAAGATCCGGCATGTCATGCATTTAAAGGCAAAACTCCAAGAGCTTCAACACTTTTTAAACAACCTGGAATCGCCTATGTTTATTTTATTTACGGGATGTATCACTGTATGAATATTGTTACAGAAGAATATGACAGAGCAGGCGCGGTTTTAATCAGGGCATTAGAACCCATTCCTCCTGCGGAAAACACAAATGGTCCCGGAAAATTATGCAAATCTTTGAATATTACAAAAGAATTTAACGAAACTGATATTACCAGCAAAAATTCAGACCTCTGGATAGAAGAAGGAATAATTATTCCGAAAAAACAAATCATCACAACCGCGCGCATAGGCATAAAACTTGCGGCTGATTATCCTTGGAGGTTTTATATCAAAGACAACAAGTTTGTTTCCAAACTTTAACGCAGTACTTATATGGATGGAAAAACGGCATAAAAACTGCCTGTTTTCATAATGCTTTTTAATAAAAAAACCAATATCATGATTAATTATAAAAAATACTAATTTGGTAATTGATTAATCAGGAGAAATTAAAATGAGAAAACATCATAGAACAAGATGGGAAACAACAGGAAAGAAGAACGGCGCAAAATCAGAAATGAAAAATACTGAACATGTTTATGGCGCAGCAGCCATTGCCCAATGTTTTAAAGATGTAGATTTTCCTATTTCAAAAAAACAACTTGTAAGAAAATACGGCAAATGTGTCGTTGAAATTGAAAAAGGTGAAACAATGAAGCTCAAAGACGTATTAGATTACGTTGAAGACGGCACATTTAATTCACCTGTAGATATAGAAAAATCTCTTAAATAACTAAACTCAATGGAGGTTAAATCATGGGATTATTAGATTTTATAATACTTCTTCTTATAATCTTCTGGCTAGGAGGCTTTTTATTCAACATAGGCGGTGGTTTAATTCACTTAATACTGGTTATCGCTTTAATAGTTCTGATAATTAGATTAATCAAAAGGGTCTAGTACTCATATCGGTTAACTATAAGCAAAGGATAGAAATTAATAAAAAGGAGCAAAATAATGAACGAAAAAAGAAAAGCTAAAGACCTTAAAAAAGAAGTAAAACAACATAATGAACATATAAAAAAAGAAGAACACCTTAAAAACGAACATATCCAAAAAGAAATACATTTGGAAAACAAAGATATGAAAAAAGAAGCAAAAAAACGAAATGAACATATGAAAAAAGCATCTTAACAGAGTTAAAAACTTCATAAATTCAAATAAAATTATGCTGAAAACCAAAAAAGGAGAAAAGTTATGGGAACAAAAACAGATAATGAATTCATACAAGCACACATGAGAAATAGAATTAACTGGGGCGCTATTCTTGGAGGAACTGTTATAGGATTATTTTCTCAAATACTTTTAGGAATACTCGGTATAGCGATTGGCCTATTAGTAATTAATCCCGGAGAGGTAATCGGAACAGGTTTTACTTTTGGTACAGTACTTTATTTAGTAATTATTACACTTTTTTCTGTATTTATTGCTGCTTTTACGACAGGTAGGTTTGCAGGCTTACTTTCAAAAAATGACAGCATGCTCCATGGTGTTGCTACATTAGCATTATTGACAATTATATCTTTGTTTACAGTGTCAGGCAATGTTACCGGAGTTTTAAATTATGGAATGCGGACTGCATATTTACCTCAAATACAACAAAGTTTCCCTGCAAAATATGATATTAATGGAAATAGAATAGGGGCTGCTGCGTTCATGACGCCTCAACAACAAAGACAATTACAGCAGCAAGCTAATAATAATATAACAGGTTTAAGCTGGACACAATTTATAGCCGGCATCCTTGCATTAGTTGCCGCTGCTTTTGGCGGAATGCTGGGAATGAAATCAAGAGTTCAGTACCATGGTCATGTTTAACTCGAAATATAGATTATAAACAGAATTTTAAATAAATAAATTTTTGAAATTTAAACTTTTATCTTAAAAATCTTAATGAAAATATTAATTTTTCATTAAGATTTTTGTTGTAACAAAATTTTTTGTGTAAAATCTATACTTGTGAATTTTTTAAACTTTTAATCAAAAAATTTATACATGTATTATAAAAATCATGTTTTAGGTATCATAGTTAAGCTAAATGAAAAAAGTAAATATAGTTTTATAATGGAGGAATTTAAAAATGGCTAGTGAATTAAAAATTAGACCGCTTGGCGACAAGATACTAATTAAAGTTCTTGAAGAAACACAAACAACTCTTGGAGGAATTATTCTTCCGGATTCAGCAAGAGAAAAACCGCAAAAAGGCGAAGTTGTAGCTGTAGGAACAGGAAGAACTCTCGATAACGGTAATAAAGAGCCGATGGACGTTAAAGTTGGAGAAACAGTTCTTTTCGCTAAATACGGCGGATCTGATATTAAATTTGAAGGAACAGAATACAAAATTCTTTCAATTAGAGATATCTTAGGAATTATCGAGTAGTCCTATCCCCTCTGTCATTCTGAGGGCTTTAGCCCGAAGAATCTGTCAAAATAACAATGCTAGGCAGATCCTTCGCTTTGCTCAGGATGACAAAGCAAAGTAATAAGTAAAAACAGTAAAAAAAGGAGTTATAAAAATGGCAAAGAGAATAGCATTTAATGAAGATGCCCGCAAAGCTTTAGTTGTTGGCGTTGATGCTGTTGCTGACGCAGTAAAAGTTACACTAGGACCTAAAGGTCGCAACGTTGTAATAGATAAAAAATTCGGCGCGCCGCAAATCGTAAATGACGGCGTAACAATAGCTAAAGAAATTGAACTTCCTGATAATCTCGAAAACTTAGGAGCTCAACTTGTAAAAGAAGTTTCCAGCAAAACAAACGATGTAGCAGGCGACGGCACAACAACCGCTGCTGTATTAGCTCAATCAATTGTTAAAGAAGGCTTAAAAAACGTAACAGCAGGCGCAAACCCAATCGGAATTAAAAGAGGAATTGATAAAGCTGTTACTATTGCAGTTGAAGAAATTAAGAAAAACGCTAAAAAAATTGAATCAAAAGAATCAATTGCTCAAGTTGCTACAATTTCAGCAGGTAACGATGATTTTATCGGCGGATTGATTGCTGAAGCAATGGATAAAGTAGGCAACGAAGGCGTTATTACTGTTGAAGAATCCAAAACAACAGGAACAGAGCTTAAAGTTGTAGAAGGTATGCAGTTTGACAAAGGTTATATCAGCCCTTATTTCGTAACTGACGCTGAAAGAATGGAAGCAGTTCTTGATGATGTGTTTGTACTTTGCGTAAACAAAAAAATCAATATCGTTGCTGATCTTGTTCCTGTTCTTGAACAGGTTGCCAGAGAAGGCAGAGGCATTTTAATCATAGCTGAAGACGTTGAAGGGGAAGCTCTTGCAACTTTAGTTGTTAATACAATGAGAAAAGTATTAAGAGCTGTTGCAGTAAAAGCGCCCGGCTTTGGCGACAGAAGAAAAGAAATGCTTCAAGATATCGCTATTTTAACAGGCGGCGAACTCTTCACCGAAGAATTAGGACTTAAATTAGAAAACGTAACTGTTCAAATGATGGGTAAAGCTAGAAGAGTTACCGTTTCAAAAGATAAAACAACTATTGTTGTTGGTGATGATACAAAACAGACTGTTGCTGACAGAGTAAAACTTATCAAACGTCAAATCGAACAATCTGACAGTGATTATGACAAAGAAAAATTACAAGAAAGACTTGCTAAATTAGCGGGCGGAGTTGCTGTAATCGAAGTTGGCGCTGCTACAGAAACCGAACTTAAAGACAAAAAACTTAGAATCGAAGATGCTCTTAACGCTACAAGAGCAGCTATCGAAGAAGGTATTGTCGCAGGCGGCGGCGTTACTCTTATTAAAGTTCAAAAAGTTCTTTCAGACAGATTAGCAAGCGCTGCAGAATATACACAGGATGAAAGAACCGGCGCCGAAATCCTTATGAGAGCACTTGATGCTCCATTAAAACAAATTGCTTGCAATGCAGGCGCTCGCGGCGAAGTTATTGCTGAAAAAGTAAGAGAACTTGGCGGAGACATGGGCTATGACGCTCAAAACGATAAATACGTTGATATGGTTCAAGCCGGTATCGTTGACCCTGCAAAAGTAACCAGAAGCGCTCTTCAAAATGCAGCTTCAATTGCTTCAATGCTTCTTACAACAGAAGCTGCAATTGTTGACTTACCTGAAGAAAAATCAGGTATGGGCGGCGGAATGCCTGATATGAGCGGCATGGGCGGAATGGGTTATTAATTCTCGCTTTTTACCAATAATACAAATTTAAGAAGAGTCAGTGATTATGCTGACTCTTCTTATTTGCCTTTATATTTAAAAAGTTATAAAATCAGTTCATTGATAAAGAAACTTTACGAAAAGAAATTGATTATTATATCAATAGTAAAAACAATTTGTGGTTTGCTATAGTAACAACTGTAGGTGGTACTTTAGCTGTCTTTTTTGCTCTTATTAATGGCGCACTAAAAAGTATATTCGTTATTATGGGCATTTTATTTACAATCTTATTACTGACCGGTTATTCAAGAACAAATGATCATATAGGTAAATTATTTAAAAAATTTAAAAAAGAGGAGAATTAATATGACCTTTCATGGTATTTTTGATTATATATTGACGGGCATAGTTTTAATAATGCTGGTGTACTTATTTATCAAAATAAATAAAATTTTCCAAATAAAAGAAGATTTAAAATGACATTTTATGAGATTTTTCCTTTTTGATAATAAACAGAAAAAGAAGTTTTGAAGAAGATTAACAAAATAAAAAGCCGGCAAAAGCCGGTTTTTTGTGTGAAAGAGGTATGTGAGGTATAGAGGAGTTATAAAATTTTATTTAACAATTCCTATTTCTTTATAAAGTTGGTTATATAGCTGATCGCTATAATTATTTTTTATTGTTTTCTGTGAGCCGTCAGGTCTTGTTATTACTGCGGTATAGGCAGATGAGCCTGCAGATCCGTTATACATTCTTCTTGCGCCATCAGCAACCATTGCGCCACCTGCTGCAATACCAATACCAGTCCAGGATGTAAGAGCGCCAAGAACCACACCGCCTATTGCTTCAGCAGCACCAACAATTCTGGTTCCAAAGCCGCCTCTTTGACCTTTAAGCGCGCCTGAAAAACCTTGTTTGCCTTTATCTTCAGTGATTTCTACACGTGTGCCATCACTTAAAACTTTTACAGTCCTTGTGACTCCTAATTCTTCTATAGGTTGAGTTGCTGTTTGAGCGCCGGAAATTTTTTCATCTTTTTGAAAATCATCTCTGGTAAACGTTTTATTATCACTGCCGCTTAAAAATTTGTTAATGGCTGCTTTTTGCGGTGAAGACAGTTTTTTATCTTTAAGTTCATTTTCTTTTGATTCATTTTTTACAGTTTCTTTTTCCGCTAAAGATTGGATTTCTTCCTGTGTTTTTATTAATTCTTCTTTAGTAATCTTCCCTGCGACATAATCCTGTACAGCTTTTTGCAGTATTACGTCATAAATACTGTTGCCTGCTTGAGAAGCAGCACTATTTTGAAATTGTGAAGCTCCTGCCGTCTGAACAGGTTGCCTGTTTAAATTTAAAATCGCTGACCCGATATCAGAGTTATCAAACATACTCAAACCATCAGGCATTGTTAAATTCAAAAAATTATTTGCGCATGGATTAGTATTTGCTGTTTGATTTGTCTCAACTGGCGCTTCTTTTTTACAAACATTTTCTTCACTTTCAGCGCTATCATTGCGTTTTACTAAAACCAAGTCATAACCTTCCGGTACATTATTATTTTCAAATACTTCTTTAGTATTTGATTGCTGCTGAACTGGCGAAGTTTTATTAGGCTTATTAGGCTTATTTGTTTGAACGCAAACCAAATTTACTGCTTCTGATCCCATACCTATTCCTCCCTTGATCCCTTATCATGGAAATTTTTAAATTTTAAAAAATATAATTAACCTTTTCCCTTTGTAATTATATAAACAAAAAAAAATCACAAAAATTGCTTATTCTATAAAAACAATCATGGGTTATTATTAAAAATCAGATATTTTTATATTTTTAATATTATTTAAATAAATATATAAGATTCAGAAAGTATATATTTTAAGATTTCCAATTATTAAGTTTTGTAAAAAATATTTGTAAAATTACGCCAAAAAATCTGCCAAAATTGAATTACTTAACAGAATTCCATGATTTGTAAGCTTTAAAGCATGATTTTCATAAGCCATAAAACCGTAATTAATATATTTTTCGATGATTTTAGAATATTTTTGACGAATATCAATTCCATAATTAATCTTAAATTCTTCTGTATTAATACCCGCAGTAAGCCTTAGCCCAAGAAAAATTGCTTCTTCAAGCCTTTCAGAAGAAGATACAGGATTTTCAAAAGCTCTTTTAGTCGGATTTTTTAAATATTCTTCAAGATTTTCCGTATTTGAATACCTTATTCCTTCCAAATATCCATGCGCGCTCAACCCAAACCCGTAATATTCCTGATTTTTCCAATAACAAAGATTATGTCGGGACTCTTTTCCTTTTTTTGAGAAGTTACTTATTTCATAATGATTAAATCCTTTATTCTCAAGAACTTCTATGGTTTTTAAGTAAATTTGGCTTTGCTTTTCATCATCAGGAAGGTTTTTCGGCTTATGGCGGAAAAACTCTGTATTTTCCTCAATTTTTAAACCATAAGTTGAAATATGGTTTATTCCCAAAGTTAAAGCCCGATTTAAAGTTTTCTCCCATCCATCTGATGTTTGTTCAGGCAACCCGTAAATTAAATCAATGCTTATATTTTCAAAACCTGCTCTTTGAGCTAATTTTACAGTTTCTATTGCTTCTTCCGAGTTATGTATTCTGTTTATAAACTTCAAAATTTTATCATCAAAGCTCTGAACGCCGATACTCAATCTGTTTATTCCCAAATTCCTGATGTTTTTAAGATAATTCAAGTCTATAGTACCGGGATTAATTTCCATAGTGATTTCTGCATTAGCAGAAATATTATTTAAACCCGATAAAAACTCAAAGAGGTCTTTATAAAACACAAAATCGACGACAGATGGAGTTCCGCCGCCTATATAAATTGTTTCCAGTAAATTATTGTCATTGCGAGGAGGCGCTAACGCACTTAATTTAGCAGGCAAAGCATGTATTGATTCCTTACCAAGCGGCTTTGCCGCCGACGAAGCAATCCATTCCTCAAAACAAAAATCAATTTCTTGTCTTAAGGCATCAAAATAAGGCTCTATAAGTTCATTTTTATTTGCAAACGAAATGAAATTGCAATAATGACACTTACTTTTGCAAAAAGGTATATGAATGTATAAATTTGCTTGATTATTTTTTTGAGCGAACTCTGATTTCTGCATATTGATAAGCTGCTTTGCGATTAGAGAGTGAAAACTCTGCGTTACCAATATTCTCCTTTAAATCCTTGTAATCTTCAATAGCTGCTGAAGCATCGGACTTAAAAACTTCCTGAAAAAAGCCGTTGCGTAGCGGGAGTGAAAAATCTGAAGAGCGGCTTTGCCGGTCTGGAAGATTTGAACTCATTCTGTTTTTTTTCTGCATAATTTTTTTCCTTATAGCATCCTTACTTATATAAAAAACTGAAACATGGAAAAATTGCCTTTTTTAACAAATTTGTCAAAAAATTTGTTATTATAGAAAATGTGAATTGTTAATCAAATTATTGTTTGTTGTCATTGCGAGGCTTGAAACGTCTTTTTAAATCATTGATTTTTCATACGAAGCAATCTTCCCAAAGACAACACACCACTTTAGAAGATTGCTTCGTTAGTTTAATTTTAGCTAATAATCAATGTTTTATGCCTCGCAATGACGCTTTCAATAGATTGTACGAAGGGGAATTTAAATGCTGAATGACATTAAGGACGAACCCGAAATTTTCAAAAAACTGGCAGAAGTATATCTTCCAGAAGGAAAACCTGTCCAAAATATTAATATAAATCTTGAGAAAATCTCAAAAATATACATAATTGCAAGCGGCTCTTCAAGAAATGCCGGAAATATAACCAGATACTTCATTGAATCAATTGCGCAAATCCCTGTAACAGTCGAGCATGCCAGCGAATTTTCCACAAGAAATCCTGTTTTGTCTTCCAATGATCTTGTAATATTTGTTTCGCAATCAGGAGAAACTTCTGATGTGCTCGCAGCCTTGCAAGTTGCTAAAACAAAAGGCGCATATACTTTTGCAGTAACAAATAATGAAACATCAACAATCCATACAACAGCAGATTCAGCCATGTTTATTCATGCCGGCAAAGAAATAAGCGTTCCCGCAACAAAATCCTTTGCCTCGCAGCTTGTGTGTCTTTATATAATGGGGATTTATCTTGCTGAACGTCATTGCGAGCAAAGCGAAGCAATCCATCAACCATTGAACAATAAATGGATTGCTTCGTCGCAAGCTCCTCGCAATGACATTCGTATTTTGATCGAATCTTATAAACAAAAAATTCACCAAATGCCCCAAAAAATAGAAAAATTAATTTCAAACACAGAAGAAATTGATAAAATTGCCCAAAAACTTCACGACAAAAAAAGCTTAATCATTCTTGGAAGAGGACAAAATTTTGGTCTGGCGGAAGAATGCTCTCTCAAAATCAAAGAAACCTGTTATATAAACGCGGGAGGATACCCGACAGGCGAATTTCTTCACGGACATTTAGCAATGCTGGATGAAAACTCCCCCGTTATTTCAATAATTACAAAGTACGGACACGATGAAGCAAATTACACGCTTGCAGTTGGAAATACCATGCAATTAATTAAAAAAAGAAATGCTGACGTTGTTATAGTGAAAGATGCGGCGGATAGTTATATAAATTCAAAATTTTCGGAATTTTCTGTCGAATATCTTAATATATCAGAATTTAATGAAGAATTTTCTCCTGTTTATTCCGCAGTTGTTTTGCATTTATTGACTTACAAAATGGCAGAACTTCTAGGAAATGACGTAAACAATCCGAGAAGCTTAAGTAAAACAGTTTCGGCAGAATAAGAAAAAATAAGTTAAAAGGGGCGATTGCCCCTTTTTTTAGTATTTATAATTGAAATCTATAACTGAAAGCAACATTGCTATTCCAAATAAAATTGTCATTTTATTCATTATCCTCAAAGTTTTTATTTTTATCTCTATTGTCTATCTGGTATTTAAAGCAGGTTTTTACCAGCCTTGAAACATCTTCTTCAGAAATACTTGCAAAAGATATAGCTGTAAGATAAGTTTTTTCATTATTTATCTTTACTTTTTTTGAATAAATATGTTCAGCTCTTATAGAAACAGGCTCTTTTTCATAATCAAGATAAATATTACAATGCACATCATAATAATTTTCAAGAGGACTGTCAGAAATATAACAGAAACCGCTTCCGCTTATATTTCGAGTCTGTATATTAAAAGTTTCCATATTCATATAGGTTTTATCAAGATATTTGATTACTTCGACTTTTAAATTAAGAGGAACCCTTATAAATTCTCTTCTTTCAGTAAACTGACTGTTGTAAGGGAAACTTATTCTAAGTCCCGACATACTGTCCAGCTGTTTATTCATTACGTTAGAAACAGCGGAAAAAGTTCCGTTTTCGGTCTTGAAGATAATATTAATTTCCTGCCCGTCAGGAAGATTGTGAGCCAAATTATTTTTTTGAGGCGGCGAAATAAGTATATGATCCTCATTAACCCTTTTCACATAACTATTTAGACAGTGATAATTGTCATCACTGTCAATATATTCAAGCTCAAATACAGCTAGCTCTTTGATGAAATCGTATATATCCGGCATATTTACCCCTGATTTTAATTGTCATTGCGAGACCGAAAAGGTCGCGGCAATCTCATAATCATACAAATCTTGCGATTCCTTCACTTTGTTCGGAATGACAAGACAAGACAACAATTAATCGAGCATCGATTCAAGAACTTTTGCTTTGCTTTCGCTGGTTTCAGCGCTAATTAAGTTATTTCTTCTTATATATCCTCTCAAAGCTTCTCTTATAAGCTCACTTCTTGTGCGTTGTTCAGAAGCTGCAACATTATCAATCTTATCTAAAAACTCGTCTGGCATTGATATAAGCACTTTGGCCATAATATTCCTCTCCTTGTTCCTTCATTTATTTATAGATAAAAACAAAATATAATTTTTATCCTCTTAAATATATATTATAGCATTATCTTTTATATTTGCCATTTTTTAAATATTTTTTAGTTATTTTCTACAAAGTCCATTATACGGACAAATTTTTACCTGACAATTTTCTTGAGCAGGAAACTCAATAGTATTCTCTATTTTATTTATAATTTTCACAAAATTTTCCTCATATTCATGCAATTTTTGTTCTGAAAAACTTATTTCTGTAATTTCAACAGACTCGGGAATTATTTTAAAATACTGAAAAACAAGATTTTCCGGTTCAAAATCAATCCCCAAATCCTTCCTGCTTTGATAAAGCGCGTAAAGATAAATCCGGTGCTGAAAATTAGTGTCGATGTTTTTAGGAATGATGCCGGTTTTCCAGTCGGCTATTATATATTTGCCTTTTTCTTCATCAAAAAATACAGCGTCAATTCGTCCTATAAGCCAACAGGGAGTACCTTTAAGATTTGTATTAAAGCCCCATTCTGTTTTAATTACTTTTTTGTCAAGAATTGGATGGTTTTTTATGGCGTTCCAGCGATCAATAATCCTATTATCAGCGTTTTTCAGGAGATGTTCTATATTTAACCCTCTTAAATAATAATCAATCAAAGCATGAACTGATTTTCCAAGCTCGTAATCCTGATGAAATTCGGGATATTTAAGCTCTTTTATATATTTTAAATAGTATTTTTTCTGGCATGTTTGCCATGTATTAAAACGGTCATGATTTAGAAGATTATTTTTCATCTCATAACCCTTTCATACTGCTTTATAAAGTATTCCAGAACTCGCGAAGGCTTATATTCTTTTGTTTTATTCCAACTATTTTTTGCTTTTTCGTTACCGCTCATATAAAGATAATGCCTTGCCCTTGTAATCCCCACATAAATAAGCCTTAAATGCTCATGTATCTGCTCAAGCTTAATTATATCAACACTTTTATGAAGTTTTTTAATCTGCCTTATTTGATTTATAAGCTGCCCGTTTCTTCCGATGTCAACAACTTCCGGTGTCACAGGATAACTAAACTTAACTTCCTGCATTTCCGGCATAAATACAGTATCAAACTCCAAACCTTTTGCCTTATGGGCTGTCATAATCTGCACAAACTCGTATTTATCATCGTCTTTTTCAATTTCATTAAAGAATTTCACCCCGCTAAGCGACTTTTTCCCGCCTAAATCACTCAAATAGTTCAAAATTTCAGGCAAATTAACTGTTTTATTTTCTTCATTATCCGTGTCATATCTTCTGAACCTGCTAACCAAAAGACTTATTATTCTTGCGTTTGACTTGTCTATAACAGAATCAAAATAACTGACGCCAAGCTCTGCAATGATTTCTTCAGGAGGTAAAACAGATTTATCAAGCCATTTTAATACCTCATCCTGAAATTTCCCTAATTTTTCTGTAGGCAAGTCTTCTTTTCCAAAGCAAATAAACGGCGAACCTGCTTTTTCAAGGAAATGAGCCGCATCAAACTCATACTGCAAGACATTGGATTTTACGAATTCTTCATAAAGAATTTTGATTAATTTGTTATTCCAGGGATTATTCAGCGCTTCAAGATACGCTTTTATAAACCTGAAAACCTTTTTCTGCGCCACAGACTCGGAATAACAAATAAACGGTATGTTATTAGCCTCCAAAAATTGCGCCCATTCAATTACGGAGCTGTTTGTCCTTAATAAAACCCCTATTGTGAACTTATACGCACTTTTGCGGAGTTTTTGAATTTCTTTTAAGATTTTTGCTTTTTCTTCTTCCGCTGTTTCATAAATTTTAAAACTTAAACAATCTTTTGTTTCAGGGTTTTTACCTTCTACTGCATGAATTTTTAAAGGAATAAAAGCATCTTTAAGCAACTCCTTACTTCCTGCCCAATCTACCAGAGAATTAGCCAGCTCAAAAACTTCATTTGCGCATCGCTGAGAATGATCCATCTCAACAAGATTATTTGTAGTTTTAATAAATTCTTTAAATCCCGTCACGTCAGAATTGGAAAAACTCGATGTAATTGCCTGATTCGGGTCGCCGCACCTGATTAAATTACCGCTGTTTTCGCTAAGAAGCCTGAACAGCTTTTGCTGAACAGAAGAAGAATCCTGCGCCTCATCTTCTATAATATACTTAAACTTTTGCTGAAAATGATTTTTAATTTCAGGGTGATTTTCTAACAATTCAACGCTGTAAATTAACAAATCATCGAAGTCTATCATACTTCTTTCTTTTAATATTCTTTGATACTCTGCATATACAGGATAAAAGTCAAATAATTCCCGATAAAGTTCGGGGCTTTTATTTGATAAATACTTTCCAATGCTCTCCGAGGTAATTTCCAGAAACTTTGCCTGCGAAATCGCGTTTGGATAGTCATAATTAAAAGAATTAAACTGATAATCACTGTCTTTAATCAGTTTATTGTATATTTCCCGCATAATTTTGAATTTCAGGGTGTCATCGCAAATATCAAAATCAGAATCAAGACCAATTTTTGTATGATTATCGCCATTCTTGATTATACTCAACCCCAACCCATGAATAGTGCTGATATGAGGAAATTTTACAAGATCCGGACAGGAAGTTTTGATTCTTTCGCGGATATTTCTTGCCGCAGAATCCATATACGTAAGCGCAAGAATTTCTTCGGGATTAATTCCATCCTGAATCAGCTTTATAATTAAGGCTTCAAGTATTTTCGTCTTTCCTGCTCCGGGCACGGCGGAAATTGCCATTTTTCCCGACTTGTATTCAAGAACCGCCGCCTGATCTTTTCGAGGGGTAAATTCAAACTTTATTTCTGTCTTTTCCTTTACCTCAGAGATAAAACTCTCAATTCCTCCGTCATTTTCCGCTCCTGACACATCAAGCTGACTTGCGTAACAGAAAATCTTATCGTCACATAATAAAACCAGCTTCCTTAAAACGTGAGCCGTCTTTTCCAGCGTGAGTTTTTTATGGATTTGAGGGGTATATTTCTCCTTTTCATAACTCTTAGTCCAGTTTTTATTAAATACCCACGCGTTATAAAGCGGGCCTGTATCATCTTTTGCCCATTGACGGCTGGAAACATCCAACCATATTTGGATTTTTGATTCAATTTCAAGGTCAATAACCTTTTGCGGCGTCGCAATTTTTACGCAATTTCCTTTTATTTCCGGCGCATAAGAAGGATTATCGGAAACAACAGTATCTTTCATCAAAATCAGCCAGTCTTTATCAGAAAATACTTTATTTTGCAATTTCTCAAAATTCAAAAGCGACTCCACCATTCTATTGAAGTCTTCCAGATTCTGATTTTCGTTAATATTAGGAAGGATAAGCTCGGAAAAAATTCTCTCCACCTGCATAGAAAGAGGCTGTTTTTCGGATTTTAAATCATTAACAATGCTTATTAAATTATTAATTTGTATTAAATAATTGTTGTCATTGCGAGGAGCTTGCGACGAAGCAATCCATTCACCGACTAATGATTGATGTATTGCTTCGTCCGTTTCTTCATATCTTTTAAGAATCTCTTCACAAAAAATTGTTGAAATCCCCAACATGCCGGTCAACAAAGACCTAATTTCAAAGGTTTTCGGCTTAAATCGCCACTCTTCATTTATTAACTGAAGAATTATAAGCGTCCCAAAAACCAGCGGGTCGTCAAAAATCTTCTTAGAACCTGTCAGAAACTGGCAATCAATTTTTTCCCGCTCAAAAAACTCTTTCAGCGCGTGTTTCAAAGTCCCGTCCATTGAAGGAGCAACAAGAATAATATCATCAATAGAACTCTTTTCATTGTTGATAAGAACTTTTATTTTAGCAAAAACCTGCTCCAACATTTCCACATGCCGGATAGAATTTTCAATAAGACTAATATTATGTAATTCAGGCGTTTTATCATTTATAATTGCCTGAAACAACTCCCGCGCATCATCATAAGAAGACTTTTTTGAAACAAAATTAATTATACCGGAAGGATTTGACGCTTTTATTTCTTCATAACCGCAAGGATTTGCGCATAAATATCCTCTTCTGGAACTTCCTTGCGGGTCTGCTGCTATAAAAAACTCTTTAACTTCGGGGATAAGCTTACTTATAAAGTACTGCGCGGAATATGTGGTTTCATCAAAATCGTCAACCAGAAGGTATTTTATTTTGCCAAAATCAATCTTGCCGCTGTCAACCAGATAAAAGAAAGTTGAAATTTGTTTGTATTGATCAAAACACCTGTAATTATTTGCAGATTTCCTAAGCTCTTCAAGTACTTCCTGAGCAAGTTTACCCATTGGCTCATCTAAAATTTCAGACCTGTCAATGATTTCATCCTGATCAAGAAAATTATTAGCAATAAGCGAATGCCTTCTCAAAATCTGATGCTTAAGGCTTTTATGCGACTTGTAATCCCTTAAACTGTCTTCAAGCTTTTCCCGCTTATTAATTTTCTTAATACAGCTTTTAATAAAGAGTTCCGAAACTTCAAGACCGCAAAGGTTAGGAATTATTTCTCTTTTGCCTCTGTTATCCGGGATTAACTCTTCTACAAGAGACCAATTGGATTTAATGGAGTTGTAAACAATCCCGTTAAAAGTATAAATCGGAAGTTCACCAAGCCCGTTTATTTGAAGTTCCGCTAATTTCTCCCTGATTTTTTGGGAAAATACATTTTTTTTATAGCTATTTAAGGTAATAACAAGTATTTCCGACGTCAAAATCCCCGATTCGACAAGTTCAATAAACTTTTCAACCAGAAACGACGATTTCCCCGATTTTAAAGGTCCTTCGATATACATGAATGCCGCTTTTTATATAGATTAACATCCCTCGCTCAAATTACTGTTTTCGGAATTTTTATATCTTTCAAACATTTCGCGTTTTAAATAAATCCGAAAACAAATTTAAGTTGGGGCAGATTTTGTAACATGCTTATTCTATTGGAAAAAAACTTTAAACTCAAAAAATGCTTTATTCCTTCACCGCGCCGGAAGTTAAGCCGGCTACAATTCTTTTCTGGAAGAATAAAATAATTAAAAGAAGAGGAATCGCCCCGATAACAGAACTGGCAGTCAATTGACCTATTACATTGTCTGTTGCTGTAGGAAATTTGCTTATATATATTGGCAAAGTCCGCGAAAAATTAGTTGTGGTAAATGCTACAGCATATATAAACTCGTTCCAGTTGGTAACAAAGACCAAAATAGCCGTAGTCGCCAGACCTGATTTTAAAAGAGGAAACAGGATTTTCCAAAATATCGTAAACCCCGAACACCCGTCCATCTTTGCTGACAGCTCGAGTTCTTTGGGGATTTGCTTGAAATAACCTGACAACATCCATATCGCAATGGGCAAAGAAAACACCGTGTAAGGAATTATCAACGAAATAAGCGTATCTCTTAAGCCCACTTCTCTAAAAATCAGATATAAAGGGCTTAATGTTGCGATAGACGGAAACATTGAAATAGCCAGAAACAGGAATAAAGCCGTTTGACCAAACCTGATGCTTTTTCTTGTAATAGCATACGCTGAAATAGTAGCCAAACTAAGCGAAAGAAAAGTGGAAACAGTTGAAACAATTAGACTATTTAACATCACGTCGCGAAAATTTTCATCTTTTAAAAGATTTACATAGTTTTTGAAGTCTATATAACCTGAATTTATATCGGAAAGAGAGTAAAATAAGAGCAAAATTAAAGGACCGGCACACCATGCCACCAAAAGAAAAATATAAAAAGCTCTTCCTTTTATTTCATTAAATCTTGATCTCATCAATCTACATCCTTGGTTTTATAACTGAATGAATATAAGTAAAATATGCTTATAAGAAGCACGCACAGAAAAATAATTACGGAAATAGCAGCCCCGTAACCAAATTGCAAACTTTGAAATAAGGTTTTGAAAGTATATAAGGACATAAGCTCCGTACTGTCCGCCGGTCCCCCGTTAGTTAATACGTAAACGACAGAAAACGCGCTGAACGAATCCATTGTCCTGAAAAGCAACGCAACAAGCATTGTCGGCATAAGCAAAGGAAGCGTAATGTTTTTAAAACTTTGAAGTTTGTTTGTCCCATCCAGAATTGCTGCTTCGTATAATTCTTTCGGAATTAACTGAAGCCCTCCAAGCAACAAAAGGGACAAAAACGGCGTATATTTCCAAACATCAACCATTATTGTGCACTTCATCGCCCAAAAAGGATCGCCCAACCAGTTTATATTTGTATGAATTATATGCAAGTTAAGCAGTATCTTATTTGCAAGACCATATTGAGGGTCTAAAATTATATTCCAGAACTTTGACGCGATAACTGTCGGCAAAATCCAGGGAATAAGAATAGCTGTCCTTATTAACCACCTTGCTTTAAAGCTTTGATTAAGGATTAAAGCGATTGTCAAACCTAAAACAAGCTCTATTGCAACGGAAAAGAACGAATAATTAACATTGTTAAAAAAACTGTTCCAGAACCTTTGATCCGCAAGTAAGTGCCTGTAGTTATCAAAGCCGATAAATTTTGTTATATCAAAGATTAGCACTTTTCTGAAAAGACTTAAGTAGAAAATATTAATAATAGGTATGATTGCCACGAAAAAAATCAGTATAACCGCCGGAGCTATTAGCAAAGCGGCTCTTTTTTCATCAGAAGTCAAACTTATTTTTTTCAAAAAATTCATTTATTTCGTCTTTTCTTTTTTATCGCGATTACTGCTCTTTGTTAATATGCGGCTGTTTTTTTTCCTTTGAAGAATCAATAATAAATTCGATTTGATCTTTTGCGATTTTCAAACTTTTATCAATAGACTGCCGCCCGACAATTATAGCAGAAAATTCCGACTGCAACACACTGGAAAACATTACATAATAAGGATCTAACGGTCTTGATTTAATTGTGGGAATAATTTCTTCATAATATGTTTTCAAAAACGGGTATGCTTTTACAAGTTTTTCATCTTTATAAACCGAATGTCTTGAAGGCAAAAACAGGGAATTCATCGCCAAAAACTTTTGCGCCGCAGGATTTGTGATAAACTTAATAAATTCATAAGACTCTTTAGGGTGTTTCGAACTTTTATTAATTCCCAACTGATGTCCGCCAAGTACAGGAGCATTTTGATAACCTTCAAAACGCGGCATATTAGCCATGCCGGCTTTTCCGTATAACGGAGAATCTTTGCCCGTAATTTGTTTATAAGAAGTTGACCAATCCCTCATAAAAATCCCATGACCCTGCAAAAACAGCCTTCTGTTGACAATCAAATTGGAAGTTTTCACTGTATCAGGCGATACTCCGGATTTAAAAAGACTTTGAAGAAATGCCAGCGCTTTTTTATTTTGAGGACTGTCTATAACAACTTTATCGCCGCTTAAAATAGCTCCGTTCAAACTGTATAAATACTCTAATACGTTACAAACCATGCCTTCCTGCTCGTTTCCCTGCCAGAGATAACCGTACAAATCAGGATTATTTTCTTTTTTAAGTATGTATTGAGATTGTTTGACAAGCTCTTCAAAAGTTTGAGGGGCTTTAAATCCATATTTTTTAAGCAAATCTTTCCTGTAAAAAAGTGCGCCGCTTGTCAAAAGCCATGGAGAAGCATAAATTTTGTTGTTATAGCTTATCGAACCGATAAACAAAGGAGTTATAAAATCTTGAAAATCCTTCCTGTCAATGTATTTATCAAGGTCTAATATCCATCCCGCCTTAGCAAACTCTTTAATCCAGATTACATCCATCGATAACACATCTATATTAGGAGTCTTTCCCTCAAGGTTTATAACATAGTATTGATGCTGAATATCAGACTGGTTAGGAAGAATTTCTTCTTTAACTCTTATATTCGGGTGAATTTTTTCAAATTTTTTAATTAATTCTTTAATTGCGTCAGTTTTATTTCCAAAAGACGCCGAATCCTGTATCTCATAATGCGCAAAAACTATAGTAGTAACTTTAGAATCCGCTTTAGAATCGCCTGCCTTTTGCTTAAATAAACCCGCCGTTATTACTGTTAAGATTAAACCAATAATAATTACTGTAGTTATAATTATGATTTTAGGCTTATTTATATGCATAAAGTCTTTCTCTAAACGTTTAACGCCAAATTATAAACTTCTTTCTTCGGAAACCCCGTAAACAGGGAGATTATTTTACTTATTTCTTTAGTTGAGTATCCTTCTTTTTTAAGGATTTTGATTTTTTCGATTATTTCGGCTTCTTCATGAGTTTTTTCTTCTTTTTGTCCTTCTATAATCAAGACTATTTCGCCTTTAAGCGAATTTTGAGTGTAATATTCAATAATATTGCTAATATTATCCCTTTTTATTTCCTCATAAATTTTAGAAAGTTCCCTTGCTATAATAACATTTCTGTTGCCCAAAATTTTAAAAATTTCTTCCAGAGAATGCCTAAGCCTGTTAGGGGATTCAAAAAAAACCATATTAATTTCAGAATATTTAGACAAAATTTGTTCTTTTTCTTTGACTGTTCTGGGCAAAAACCCCAAAAACGCAAATTCTCCTTCAAAAACAAGCCCCGCGGACAAAGCAGTGATTACAGAACTAGCTCCGGGAAGAGGCACAACTTTTATATCATTCAAATAGGCTTCTTTAAGAAGTTCAGAGCCGGGATCACTTATCAAAGGCGTTCCCGCGTCTGAAACTAAGGCTATATTTTTGCCTTCTTTAATCTGGCTTATTAAATAACCGCTTTTTTCTTTTTCGCTAAATTTATGATAACTTACGGTTGGAGTTTTAATTTCATAATGATTAAGCAGCTTTTGAGTGATTCTTGTGTCTTCGCAGGCTATAAAATCAACTTCTTTGAGAACCCTTATTGCCCTCAAAGTAATATCTTCAAGGTTTCCTATAGGAGTAGGGCATATATATAAACTTCCAGCTTTAGTCATGTAAATATTTTTCTAATTTTTAAACTTATATTATAAATTGTATTTTTAAAATTATATCACAAGCCCGATAACTACGTAGGTCGTCATTGCGAGGAGCATCCGCAGGATGCGACGTGGCAATCTATTCTGATTTTTTGGATTGCTTCGTCGCAAGCTCCTCGCAATGACGTGATATATTTCGAATAAGCTTAAACTATATTAAGATAAGTTAAATTAAGTAAATAAACGTAAACAAAATCTAAAAGCATGAATTAAATTTAATTGCATCGGGAACAAGTGTAATATGTATACTTTAGTTGGAGAAATCTATAACTAACAGACAATATATAATATATTGAAAAAACAATATTATAGGATTAACTGATTATTAGGTATACCAATCGTCGAAGCGCTTCAAATTATATCAGGGATGTGTTTAGTTCAGATAAGGAGAATCTGGTTATGAGTATTGTTATCAATACGAACGTTAACTCTATTTTAGTTCAAAGAAGTTTAGGAACATCAACAGGCGAAATCGGAAAATCACTTCAAAGATTGTCAACAGGCTCAAGAATCAACAAAGCTGCAGATGATGCTGCAGGTTTAACAATTTCTGAAAGCTTAAGATCACAAGCAAGAGGTTCACAAGTAGCTTCACAAAACGCGCAAGCAGGCATAAACCTCTTACAAACAGCTGAAGGCGATCTTGGCATTATTCAAGACAACCTTCAAAGGATAAGAGACCTTGCTGTACAAGCTGCTAACGATACAAACGGAAGTAGTGAAAGAACAGCTATCGAATCAGAAGTTAGTCAACGTTTAGATGAAATCACAAGATTATCAACAGCATCTAAATTCAACACTATCGGACTTTTAGACGGCAGCGCAAGCAGTCTTAGCCTTCAAATTGGCGCAGGCTCTGATTCCGGAACAAATGCTATTAACGTATCAACAGGCTCTGTCAATCCTCTTGGTGCTGCTGATGCTTCATCATTAGGCGTTTCTATTGATGCAGGTACTACATTCGCAACTGCTTCAGCTGCTTCAGCTTACATTGACACCATTGATTCCGCAATTGCTGATGTATCTGAAAGAAGATCAACAATCGGTTCGATACAGAACAGATTAGATTCAGCTATTCAAAGTTTATCAATTAAGTATGAAAACATGTCAGCTTCCGAATCCAGAATCAGAGACGTTGATGTTGCTAAAGAAGCTGCATCATTAACGAAAAACCAGATTCTGCAACAAGCTTCCGCTACATTGTTAGCTCAAGCTAACCAAGCACCTCAAGTAGCGTTAGCTCTTATCTAAAACCAAAACTAACCTTAAAAAAGTTAGACTATTAACAAACCCAAAGAGGTCGGAAATTCCGACCTCTTTGGGTTTGTATCCATATTATGACTATTAATTAACTTCATCGCCAATTAGTGAAAACCGTCATGCTGAACTGGCTACAAAACAAAGCGAGCCTAAAAACCGTCATGCTGAACTTGTTTCAGCATCTATCTCTTTTTGGATTATAGCTTTCATTGTCATCTTAATAGATCCCGAATCAAGTTCGGGATGACACTTCATGTCAAATATAATTATTTAACAATTTTGAATTATTTAAAATATTAAAAAGAACCTGCTTTTTAGCAAGTTCTTTTTTCTTGTAAAATTAATAAATTTAACCGTCAAATGCGGAAACTATTTGTGGTTCTATAGAATAATGAATATTCCAAAAACATCAAAGGATCGTGATAAATTGTTCCGCATGAACGCACTACTCTTTGATAAATTTTAAAGCAGAAAATCTAAATTACGACATTTAGACCTGATCCGCTGCCCGAAGATGATGGAGAAGACGACGGCGCCGAACTAAATGAATTCACACCGGTTGTTTCTGTTCCACCTCTGGAAATACCAGGATTGCCGAAAATTGACGCAGTTAAAACCGGCGCGGATCTGAATCCTAAAACGCCCGTACTTTCAGGAAGGCGTGGGGGTTTTGGACCCACTGCACTAATAGGGTTAATTAAAGACATGGCTATTGTCCTCCACAGCACACACATTGACTACATAATTTAATAGGGATTATTGTTACGTTACCTATAAATATAAAAACAAAAACCCTCCTCCATTTTCAAAATTTCTCCTACTTGTTACATGAGTTTACAAAACATTTTTTGTAAGTTGTCATTGCGAAGGGTACCCGCTTTTTTGATTAATTATCAAAAAAGGAGGGGGCAGCCGAAGGCTCGATGTGGCAATCTGAATAATTACATCATTTTACTATCTGACCATCGACTATTTCTATAATTCGGTCGGCTTTTTGAGCCAAACCTCTTTCGTGCGTTACAATTATAAATGTCATGTTTTCTTCAGCATTGATTTTTCTAAATAAATTATAGATATCATTCCCTGTTTTTTGGTCAAGCGCCCCTGTCGGCTCATCTGCAAAAACCACAGAAGGCTGATTCATTAACGCCCGAGCTATTGCAATACGTTGATTTTGCCCTCCGGAAAGATTTTTGGGCTTGACATAAAATTTATCGCCAAGCCCCACAATAGTTAAAATTTCCTTTGCCTTTTTTTCAAGGGAATGATTGACTCGCCTTGCTATAAATGCAGGCATTAAAACATTTTCAAGCGCTGTAAATTCAGGAAGCAAAAGATGCGCCTGAAAGATAAACCCAATTTCTCTGTTTCTGAAAACTGCTTTTTGCTTTTCATCCCATTTTGAGGTTTCCTTCCCTAAATAATATAATTCCCCGGAAGTAACAGTGTCTAAAAGCCCTAAAACATTCATCAAAGTGCTTTTCCCGGAACCGCTTGGTCCGACAACCGCAATAAATTCCCCTTTTTTTATTGTCAAGTTTATATCAATCAAAGCATGTACAGGCTGCGCGCCGGGATAAACTTTATTTATGTTCTCAAGGCTTAAGAGTATCTCGTCTTCAGGCATTTATCGCCTCCACCGGTCTTAATTTTGCAGCCTGATAAGAAGGCAAAATACTTGCAAGAATACTTGTAAAAATCGAATAGAAAAATGCAAGAACAGCATAAGCGGTATTTATCTTAAATTCTGGAACTTGAGTGCTAAACATAGTTTCTCCCGAAGATTCAAGAAGATTAGAATAGCCCATTATCATCAATTTTGCGCCTAATAGACCTATAAAATAACCTATAACGCTTAAAAATACCGCTTGTGACATAAAAATAACCATTATAGATTTATTTTCAGCGCCCATTGATTTCAAAATCCCTATTTCTTTTGATTTTGCGGCAACAAGCATTATAAAAACACTTGTAATACTTGTTGCCGCAGAAGATACTATAAGAAAATTAATGAATAATATTATCAATTTAAATCTGTTTAACTGATCAAGAATTTGTTTGTTGTCTTGCATCCAGCTTGTAACATAAAGCCCCGTCTTTGTTCTTACTTCTGATGCAACTTCTTCCGCTTTATAGATGTCTTTAATTTTAATCCCGATGCCGCTTACGTCAGTTCTTATATTTAATAACTGTTGACCTGATCTTAAATTTACATAAGCCTGATATTCATCTTTTGCGCGCAAACCGGTATTAAAAATCCCGACCACCTTAAGACTTTTAGATACTCCCGTAGGACCTGTAGCTTTAATACGTTTGCCTAAATCAACTTTTAACTTGTTTGCCAGAGTTTGTCCAATAACTATGTCATTAATGCTTAAATTTCTTATCCTTCCTTTAACCATATCTTTTTCAATATCAATAATTTTTAACTCTTCGGGCGTAATTCCTCTTACCGTAACTCCTCTTTCTTCGCCACCCCTGATAATAAAAGTTTGTCCTTCCGCATAAGGAGCAATCGCTTCTATTTGCTCTATATTTTTAATTTGTTCAATTATTTTTCTGGAAGATTTTATCTTTCTTTTTCTGGTTAAAACTTGATCTGTAAGTAAAAGATTTTCCCCTTTTAATTTATCAGCAAATAATTCTTTATTCGTTTCAAAAGTATCTATAATTCTTTTTATCGTAATATTTGGGGCGCTTGAAACTGTTCTGTTAATCAAATCCTCCATAAAGGACAAATTTATTGACGGAATCCAAATAATTATGGCAACTCCTATACTAACAGCAGTCGTAATAATTATTGACTGCTTGAGATTGGCTTTTATATACCTGAAAGCTATAAACAGCTCATAAAATCTCATAATTTGTAATCGCCTGTGATTTTGATGTGATTATTGTTTTTCAACTTGTTTTTCTCGACGCTTTTAAGAATGACATCTCCTTTTTTAAGACCACTAATGATTTTTGTTCTGTTATTATCAAAATTATCAATTTTTATATAAGTTTTTCGAGCCCAAAACCCGAACTGTGTGAATACATAAGTTTCATTGTTTTTTTGAGTAATAAATTCAGTTGGTATCACTATTATATTTTTATATTTATTAGTAATTATTGTCGCGTCTAAAGTCATTCCAACATTTAGATTAATCTTTTCTATAGGCTTCGTGAGCTTTACCTCAAAAGTTCCCGTTGCGGGATTTACCTGCTTAACTATTTCTTTTACCGAACATTTAAAAACTTTTTCAGGATATGCGTCAAATACAGCAAGAGCGTTCTGTCCTTTTTTTATAAACTTCATCTCATTTTCTTCAACTTCCATGCTGAGGTAAATTAATCCGGGAACGACAAGTCTTACTATCGGAGAAGTCGGAGAAGCTATATCGCCGATATGAAGAATTCTATCGGTAATAATCCCCGAAACAGGGGCTGTTATTACATAATTATCAAGCCTTGCTTTTGCCGCTTCAGTGTCTCCCATAGCCGTTTTCATTCTTCCTTTTGCCGCTTCAACTTGTTGCATCTTAATTTTTTGAAGAGTAAGGCTTAAATTTTCCTTCGCCTGTTTTATTTCATCCATTGACACATGAATTTGTTCTTGAGTTTCTCCTAATGTGTTTTCCAGTTCTTTTTTTCTTAAAGTTTTTTGTTCCAATTCTCTTGTACTTACTGCGCCTGCTTCTTCAAGGGTTTTATAGCGTTCTTCGTCAATCTTG
>Ga0209417_1002301_pt1 | contig 30061 bp, 26 predicted proteins | sample RifGroF2_FD_184002 | JGI IMG/M metagenome (GOLD analysis project Ga0209417, IMG submission 184002) | Groundwater microbial communities from Rifle, Colorado, USA - Groundwater F2 (SPAdes) (version 2) | ecosystem: Environmental > Aquatic > Deep subsurface > Groundwater | place: Rifle, Colorado... | reverse complement strand
TCTCCTAATTGTTTTTTTGTTAATTTTACCATCGTCTTGTAATTATTTTAGTTAATATTTTTGTTTTTTTTACAAATCTAAAATTTTTACAAGACACATTTTTTTAGTACCCAGACACACAAATTGGGGGTGGTATCGTAACTTAAAGGCGAAGTAAAGGCGAAGTAATAGAATGTAACGTGGTGAAAATCAGACAATTTGCTCAAATTATATAATTGCTTGATTTTAAGTGTTTTATCTTGTGGTGGTTTCAGTTTATGATAAAAAGTAAATAAGCCTCTAAATATTAGGAGTAATAAGTTTTTTTACATTAGATTTATCATCACATTCTTTTAATAAGGAATTAATGTTTTGATTAAAAATAGGATGAATTAGTTCTCCAGCAATTTGGCTTAATGGTTTTAGGACAAACATTCTTTTGTGAAGTAATTTGTGAGGCACAGTAAGGTTTGGAGTATTAATTATCATATTGTCAATAAATAATATGTCAATATCAATAATTCTATCAGACCATTGTGTTTCATTTTTTATTCTGCCATTTGCCAATTCTATATTTTTTATGTATTCTAATAAATCTTCCGGCTTTAGTAATGAGGCTATTTCAATTGCTATATTGTAAAACATATTATTAGAACTAAAACCCCATGGTTCAGAGATATAAAACGAAGAACGATTTAAAATAACACCAACATTGTTTTCAATTTCTTCAATACATTTGTTGATTACATTGATTGAATTACCTATGTTGCTCCCTAAAAGTAAATAATATTTTTTCAAAGCTTTATATTTTATTTGTATTATTTGATTTATAATTTTCTATTAAACTAATTATTTTATCAATTATTTCTTTATCCGACATTTGATTGCAAATAATTATTTCATCTGCTTTTTCATAATAGTAAGAACGTTTTTGTAACAAATCATTTATCGTATAATTTAAGTTTTCATCTGTTGTTAAACTTATTATTGGTCGTTTATCCTTTCCGTATTTTAATCTGCGTTCAAGAATATCAGTATTTAATTTTAAATATATACTTAATCCAGTATTTTTAATTACTTTTATATTGTTTTCTTCGCAAGGAAGGCCACCTCCTGTAGATATTATTACATCTTTAGTATAAACCTTTTCTCCTATTTTATTAATAATATCGGCTTCTAAACTTCTAAATGCAGCTTCTCCTAATTCTTCAAATATTGATTTTATTGATAAGTTTGATTCTTTTGTGATAATTTTGTCTGTATCAATAAAATCAATACCAAGTATTTTTGCAACCTTTTGTCCAAGTGTACTTTTCCCACAACCCATAAAACCTATTAAATATACTTTCATTATAATTTCTCTTTGTATTAACCAAAAATTTAAAACAATATAATTTCTTTTATAATATCCTCTCCAAGTTTTTTGTTTAAATTATTTATTATTACTGTTTTTGAATAGCTTAATTCATTTCTAAGCATAGAATTTTTCAATTTAATAAATAACTTTCCATTGTTAAAACTTATAGCTTCCGTTTCATTCATTATAAATTCGCCCATTTCTTCCTCCCATAATCGTTTTATTCTAACTTGGACTAATTGCTTATTAGAGCTGTATTTTTTGAAAAACAACTCTAATGCATCTTTGAATGTTATAATATTTCCTTGTCCCATTATTTTTTTTTACAATACAAACCTACATAATTTTATTTAAATGCAAAAATTTAATAACTTTTTAACAAAAATATAATTAATCCTATTAAAAAAATATTTGGCAGTTATACGAAAAAGCTGTTAATTTGTATATAAATTAAAATTGTTATGGATATAGGTAATATTATTTATGTGTTAGTTTTTATAGCCGTATTGGTTATAAAAGCTTATGAAAGCAATAAAAAAAAACAAAAGAAAGTTCTTTCTAAGCAACAAAATACAGAAGGAAAGGAGATAAATGAACCCCCTACAACAATAAAAAAAATAGAAGATATATTTAAAGAGATATTTAATGATGGTTCTAATGATGATGTGTATGAGTCAGAAGAGCAAGAAGTTGTAAAGCAAACAATTCCAGAAAGCAATCAATCAAAACCTATTATTAAAAGTGAAAAAGCAAAATTCAGTTACGATGATATTGCGCCAGAAATTAATTCTTACGAAACATCTCCAAATACCAGTGAACTTAATAATATGGAGAAGTTTGAATTAGATGAGATGAACGATGCTATAAAGAAATCCTACGATAATAATAACACATATATAAGTGGATTAATGAAAGACTTTGACATTAAAAAAGCATTTATATACAGTCAGATTTTTGAAAGAAAATATTGAATAATTAAATGAAAATTGCTCTTGCTCAACAAAACTTCCATGTTGGAAATATAGAATTTAACAAACAAAAAATAATCCAATCAATTATTAAAGCGCAAAATGCTGAAGTTGATTTAATTGTTTTTTCAGAATTGGCTATTTGTGGATATCCACCGAAGGATCTGTTATTGCATGATTCTTTTATAACAAAATGCTTGTTGGCAGTAGAAGATTTAAAAGAATACAGCAAGAACATAGGAATAATAATAGGAGCTCCGTCAGTAAATAAAACGGGTAAAGGAAAAAAACTATATAATTCTGCTTATTATATTTATGAAAACAAAATACAGAAAATTATAAATAAATCGTTACTTCCTACTTACGATGTTTTTGATGAATACAGATACTTTGAACCGGCAAAAGAAACAGATATTATTGTTCATAAAAATACAAATATTGCTTTAACAATTTGTGAAGATATATGGAATGTTGATAAAAACTTGATTTATCAATATAATCCTTTAGATGATTTATCATTAAAACAACCTCTATTTGTAATAAATATTGCTGCATCCCCATTTAGTTATAACCAAAGAGATGAGAGAGAAAATATAATAAGAACTAATTGTGAGAAATATAATACTCCTTTATTTTATGTAAATCAAATAGGTGCAAATACAGAACTCATATTTGATGGAGAATCTATAGTTGCAAATAAAGAAGGAAAAATAGTTTGCAAACTAAATAGTTTTGAAGAAGATTTTAGAACATTTATTATTGATAATAATGCAACAATAAACATAGAAAAAGAAGATAAAGGAGAACAATTCAATAATAAAATTTCTTTAATTACAGAAGCCCTAGTTTTAGGTATTAAAGATTATTTTGGAAAGAGCCATTTAAAAAGAGCTATACTTGGTTTATCTGGTGGAATAGACTCGGCAGTTACTTTGGTGCTAGCTGTTAAAGCATTAGGCAATGAAAATGTTAAAGCGATATTATTACCTTCCGCTTTTTCAAGCGATCATTCGGTGAATGATGCTGTAGCGTTATGCGAAACTATGAAAGTTGATTATGAAACTATTAATATAGAACAGCCATTTCAAAGCTTTATGAATATACTAGACCCTTATTTTGCTAACAAACCTTTTGATATTACAGAAGAAAATATGCAAGCTAGAGTAAGAGCACTTATATTGATGTCCTTTTCTAATAAATTTGGGTATATATTATTAAATACTAGCAATAAAAGCGAAGTAGCTGTTGGTTATGGTACGCTTTATGGAGATATGTGTGGAGGACTATCTGTTATTGGAGATGTTTATAAACAAGATGTTTGTAAAATGGCAGAATACATAAATAAAGATAAAGAAATCATTCCAATAAACACAATAATAAAACCACCCTCAGCTGAACTCCGTCCAGACCAAAAAGACTCTGATTCATTACCTGAATATGACATTCTTGACAAAATACTTTTTAAATATATAGAAGAAAATAAAAATATTAAACAAATTACTGATGAAGGATTTGATGAGAATATTGTCAAAAAGGTAATTCGCTTAGTTAACATTAATGAACATAAAAGGCATCAAGCTGCACCTATATTAAGAGTATCACATAAAGCCTTTGGTAGTGGAAGGTGTATGCCGATTGTTGCGGACTATAACTTTTTTTATTAACAACTTATTAACAAGAAGTGTTAATAAGTTTCGCAAACTCTTATAGCCATTTTCTGTATAAATGCTTACATTTGCATTGTAAAAAATTGGACCATTATAGATAATGAATAATATAGACAAATATATAAGAGAACTGCTTTTTCACTATGATTGTGTTATAATTCCTCGTTTTGGAGGATTTGTTGCTAATCCATTATATACTAGGATAAATAACATTCAAAATATGTTTTATCCTCCATCAAAAAATATAGGATTTAATTCAGATTTAAAGATTAATGATGGATTGCTAGCATCTTACATTAGTAATATTGAAAATATAGCATATAGCGAAGCCCTTATTAATATTGAAAATATTACTAATGAATGGGTTAAAAGATTGGAGCTAGGCGACAAAGTAATTCTTATTAACATAGGCTCTTTCTCTTATGATTTGGAAAAGAAAATACAATTTGAACCAAATGTGTTGTCAAATCTTTGTTTAGATTCTTATGGTCTTCCTGTTTTTCAAGCGATACCTGTTACTCAAGGAAATAAAGAGGACGCAATAAGAAAGCATATTAATGAGGGAAAAAGAATTATTATATCACAAAATAATAAAACGAGCAAAAGCAGAAAGCTTCTCAAACTTCTTTACTTATTGCCTGTTTTTTTACTAATAGGATTGGGTATAGTTAATTATGATAAAATAAACAACACTAACTTTGATATAGCAAGCTTAAATCCCTTTAAGGTGTCAAACAATGGAACATCCATTGTTGAAAGCACAAGCACAGTAAAAACTGAAAGTGTTTTAGCAGACCAAAAAGAATCAGTTGTAAAGACTTCTGAAGAGCAACTAGATAGTAATATAGCAGAAGAAACAGAAACAAGCGCAACTATTTCTAAAGAAGATACAAAAGAGGAAGACGTACAGCTTGAAGTTACAAAGGTTGAGAGTAATAAAGAAAACATCGCGAATATTAACAAAAAATATTACATCATTAGTGGTTGTTTTAGAGAAATGGATAATGCGAAGCAATATGTTAAAGAAATACAAGATAAGGGTTATAATGCCTTTATTGTGGATAAATCACCAATTGGTTTGCTTAGGGTTGCAATAGCAGGAACAGATGATTATGCTTTTGCAATAAATAATTTAAATATTTTAAAAGCAACATTTGATGGAGCTTGGTTATTAACAAAATAAGACATTTTATCCGTGGCAAAAAGAAAACTTCAAAGGTTTGCCGAAATAGATACCTTCACCAACGTTTTGCAACCTACTTATAAGGAATTATTAGACGGTTTACCTATAAAAGGTAGATGGAATAAGGATTTTTTTCAGAACGATAATCCTATTGTTTTAGAATTAGGTTGTGGCAAAGGAGAATATGCAATTGGATTGGGCAAAGAATATCCTAATGTAAATTATATAGGAATTGATTATAAGGGTTCTAGGCTTTGGCTTGGGGCAAAAATAGCAAATGTGGATGGATTAAATAATATAGCATTTATAAGGAGCCGTGTAGATCAAGTTGAACATTGTTTTGGAAGCAATGAAGTTGATGAAATATGGATTACATTTCCAGACCCTCAAGAACAAGATTCGAGAATGAGAAAAAGGTTAACACATCCTTTGTTTTTAGATAGGTATTCGAAAATATTAAAAAAAGGAGGGTCTCTTAACCTTAAAACAGACAATGATATTTTCTTTGAATATTCTCTAGAAATATTGCGAACTCTTAACCATAATATAGTTTTTTATACAAGAGACTTATATAATGAGTCTGTTAATGATAAAGTTGATTTAGACAAAATCAGGGGAATCAAAACATATTATGAGAATAAATTCCTGCAAGAGAACAAAACAATAAAATACCTTGTTGCAAAGCTTAATTAATACTAACTAATTTATGTTATCATTTGCAGAATCAGTATATGAAATAGTAAAATTAATTCCTAAAGGACGAGTTACTAGTTATGGTGCGATAGCAAAATGTCTTGGAGCCTCTAAATCAGCTCGTTTAGTTGGATATGCATTGAATCAAGTAAAGAACAATCTTGATGAAATTCCAGCGCATCGGGTTGTTAATCGAAAAGGTCTTTTGACAGGGAAGTTTCATTTTGAAGACGTTTTCAAAATGGAAGATCTATTACGTTCAGAAGGTATTATTGTAGAAAATAATCAAATTCAAAACTTTGAAAGTGTTTTTTGGGAACCATATAATTTAATTGACAATTAAAACTATATTGCCTTGCAATGACTTTCTTTTTAATTATAATATTAGTTTAGAAATGTTTTTTAGAGGGAAATTATTTACTTCATGTTTTTTTGTGGTGTTGTGTATTTGGTAGGGCATTTTAGTAGAAGTTTTTTTGCAAAGAATTTATTGTTGGAAAAGTATCCATTAAGAACTACTTTGTCTGTTTTTTTGAATTCGGGAGATATTTTTCCATAATGTATTACAGGTATTGATTTTCCGAGTTTGTCAATAGCATTGAATGAAATGCTGTCATTATTTATTATAATTTCTTTAGATTTATCAATGTTTGCTATTATTTGGAATGATTTGTTAGGGTTTTGAATTGCTTTATCAAAATCGGCATATTGATCAGTTTGGAATATAGTGCTAGCTGTAATGAGTAATACTATGAGAATAAAGATAAAAATGATTAGTTTATGTTGTATTTTTATTTTCATCTAAGTTTTTGAGTTTCTTATTTAAGTTGTTAATTTTTCTTTGGAGATAATACATCCAAGATGCAATTAAAAGAAATATAATTAATAGTATTAGAGCTACTACAAACCAAAGAGTATTGTCAATCATTTTACCATTTTTTAAATATAAAAAATACTGCAAGTATAATAAAAATAAATCCAACTAAATAGTTCCATTTGAATTCTTCTTTTAGATACAGAATGGAAAAAACAGAAAAAACAATTAAGGAAATAATTTCTTGTATTGTTTTTAGTTGAGTTGCAGAATATGTTGCATGCCCTATTCTGTTTGCAGGAACTTGAAAGCAATATTCTACGAAGGCAATTAACCAAGATATTAAAATAACTTTATAAAGACTAACTTCTTTGAATTTTAGATGCCCATACCAAGCAATAGTCATAAATATATTAGAAATGACTAATAAAATAATTGTTCGCATTATTTGGCTTAATTATTAAATGTCTAGCTTCAAATCTGTTATTATGTTTGAGATTTTATTGTTTAGACTTTCAATTTTGTTGTAGTAATTGTCAGATTGTTCAAAACTAGAGTTAACACTGAAGTAGAATTTAATTTTAGGTTCAGTGCCAGATGGTCTGACAGATATTTTGCTACCATCAGCAGTAAAATACTGCAAAACATTTGATTTCTCTAAGTTTATTTTTTTCTTTTCACCAGTAATAATGTTAGTCTCGGTTAAAGTCAAATAATCTTTTATTGTTATAAGTTTAGATTTATTGATAGTTTCAGGAGGATTAAGTCTATAGTTATCCATCATTAGTTTAATTTCGGCTAATCCATCAATACCTTTTTTCGTTATTGACAGTAATCTTTCGATATATAGTCCATATTGTTTATATATGTCAATTAGTATATCGAACATAGTTTTTTGATTTTCTTTAGCCCATGCGACTATTTCAGATATAATAAAGCAAGCACTAATTGCATCTTTGTCACGAACATCATCACCGATTAGATATCCGTAACTTTCTTCGCATCCTGCAATAAATCTTTTTGTTGTTTCATTGACACGAATTACTTCAGCAATATATTTGAATCCTGTAAGTACATCAATGTATTCTACATTGTTTTTTTTTGCAATTTTTTCTATTATTTCAGAAGTAACAATTGTAGATACGATATAGTCATTATCTTTTAAAAGGTTGTTTTTTTTGTATTGAGTTAGGATATAATGCATAATTATAGCCCCTGTTTGATTTCCATTAAGCAGAATAAATTCTCCTTTATTGTTTTTTATTGCAATACCTACACGATCAGCGTCAGGATCTGTAGCCATAACGATGTCCGCATCAATTTCTTTAGCTTTTATTAAAGCTAATGTAAGAGCTTCGCCTTCTTCAGGATTAGGAGATTTAACTGTAGGGAAGTTTCCGTCGTTGATGTCTTGTTCTTTAATAGTATGAATATTTTTAAATCCAGCAGCTTTTAAGCATCTAGGAACAAGTATTGACCCTGTACCATGAAGTGCGGAATAAACTATTTTTATATTATTGTGTTTTTGTATTAATTGAGGAGAAATAGACAGTTTAAGAATATCTTTAATGTATGAATCGTCTAAATCTTTTCCAATGATATTTATTTTAGACTGGTCAGCATTAAATTTTACATCATCAATGTTACTTATTTTTGCAACTTCGTTTACTACATTTTTATCGTGAGGGCTAACTAATTGAGAACCATCATTCCAATAAGCTTTGTATCCGTTATACTCTTTAGGGTTATGAGAAGCAGTAATAACAACACCTCCCATACAACCTAATTTTCTGATAGTGTAAGATAATTCAGGAGTTGGTCGTAATGTTTCAAATAAATATGCAGTGAATCCGTTAGCAGAGAATACGTTTGCTGTTGTTTGTGCAAATAGTTTGCTATTATTTCTGCAATCGTAAGCAATAGCAACTTTTATATCTTGATTATTAAATTCTTTCTTAAGATAGTTTGCAAATCCTTGAGTTGCCATTCCAACGGTATATATATTCATTCTGTTTGTTCCTACGCCCATAATCCCTCTTAGTCCCCCAGTTCCAAATTCAAGGTTTTGATAAAAAGATTCATTTAATTCTTTTTGATTATTTTGAATTAAATGTTCTACTTGCTTTCTTGTTTCAGTATCAAATTTATCATTTAACCAAATTTTTGCTCTATCTAAAATTGCTTGATTGTTCATGACGTATTAAATTATTAAAGAAAAAATAAAAAGTAGTTTCAAAATTTATTGTTTACAAATATACGTTATTTTTTTTAATTGTATATGTGTAATTGAAAAAAGATGGGTTAAGAAAAAATATTAATTGAGTTGGAAATAAAATTGTTACAAAGTTTTTTTATAAAAAATAAAAAATATTTTTAATCTCATGCAACCTTTGAGCAAGAATTATTGTCTTGTATAAAAAAGCGAACTAAAATAATAAAAATATTAAAGAAGCTCGTTAAAAACAACATAAATACATAGCTTATGTTTTAGCTCGGATGACTCGTTCATTCGAGCTTTTTTTTCGACAGAAAACAATCATTGCACATTATTCTTATTATATATCTTAATAAAATTATTTATATTTGCGAAATAAATATTTTTAAAGACATCGAATTAATAAAAAAATGAAATTAAAAATAAATTCATGCAACCTTTTTCCTTTTAATATTGTCTATATGTTTATAAACAAAGTTACAATTAAATGTTAAATAACGAGCAACAAATAATTGAACGATGTCAAAATAATGATAGTCAGGCTCAGTTTGAGTTGTATAAACATTTTTCGACAAAAATGTATGCAATCTGTCTTCGTTATGTAAAGCATCGAGAAGAAGCTGGCGATATATTGCAGGAGAGTTTTATTAAGGCATTTGAGAAGCTTAATGAGTTTAAATTTAATGGTTCTTTTGAAGGTTGGTTAAAAAGATTAGTAATAAATACGGCAATAAATTACTATCATACAACAAATCGTCATTTTATGGAGGATATTGCAGATATAAATATTGATAATTATGAAAATATGAATGAAACAATAACTTCCGATATATCACACAAGGAACTTTTAAAAACAATACAGGAATTGCCAGAAGGATATAGGTTTGTGTTTAATCTTTATGTTTTAGAGGGATATAGTCATAAAGAAATTGGAGAAATTTTAGATATTACTGAAAACACCTCTAAGTCGCAATTATCAAGAGCAAGAAAAATATTACAGGACAAAATAATGAACCTGAAAAAAATAAATTATGAAAATGCAAGGTAACCCAATAGATGATATCTATAAAAAAGTTTTTGAGGGATATGAAGAATCTCCTCCAGATTCTATATGGACAAACATAAAAGAGTATTGCATTGCTCATCCAAACCCAAATGATTTAAACACCCCTGATAGTTCAGCAAATAATGTTGATGGATCAAACCATGTAGATTCTAGTAATATAGATCCAAGTAATGTAGATGTAAACAGTGTTACTAGTAATTTTTCAAATGCTGCAAATACTCCAATTTTGGAAACAGGTAAAATATCTAATAGTGCTAATAATATTTTTCATAGTACAAATAATATACTAACAACAACAACAAAAGCCGTTAAAGTAATTTCATTAAAATCAAATATTATAAATTCAGTTATAGGAGCTACAAAAATAAAATTAAGTATAGCAGCAATAAGTGGTTGCATAGCTGTTGGAGGAGGAGTATCTTATGTTGCATATAACTTAATAAATGAAAGCTTAGAGCCTACTAAAATAGAACAGTATGCAGAAAATACATTAATAGGAAATCAAGATGCCAATAATTTTGTATTAATAGACAGCTTAGCAGAAAACAATTCGCCAGAAGAAGGTATTGAAGAATATCATAATAAAAATAACAAGGGTCCTATTAATTATGAACTTATTGAGGATGTAAATAATGTATCAATTATAGATGATAATACTAGTTCATATAATGGGAAATTAGCTAAAAATAAAAATGTTAAGCTTATAAATGGAAAAAAAATAAAATCAAAAAAAGAAAGAATAAAATTAGATTTTTTTGCTAATAAGAATATTTGGTTTAGAAAGAATAATATATCAAAAGAGAAAAGTCTTAAGATAAAAGAAGAAAATGCGCAAGAACTTTTAGTAGCGGATAAAACCCATTCGCAAAAGAGTAAGATTTCAAAAGAAAAGAGTTCTAAAACAAAAGAAGAAAATGCGCGAGAACTTTTAGCAGTGGATAAAACCCATTCACAAAAGAGTAAGATTTCAAAAGAAAAGAGTTCTAAAACAAAAGAAGAAAATGCGCGAGAACTTTTAGCAGTGGATAAAACCCATTCACAAAAGAGTAAGATTTCAAAAGAAAAGATTTCTAAAACAAAAGAAGAAAATGCGCAAGAACTTTTAGTTAAGAATGGCAATAATGCAGAACAAAAAACTATACTAAAAGATGAGAATATAATCAGCAATGATTTGAATAGTACAATTAAGGGTAATAATGAATCTGATTTATTGAAAAATAAAGAAGTAATAATTTCTAATGAAAAAATAGACAAAAAAGAAATTGATATTGCAAACGAATTATCAGATAAAGAAATAATAAGTATTTCGGACGAACAAATACATAAAATATTAAAAAAGAAACAAAGTAGATACTTAATTCAAGATTTAATAATAGAAACGCCTGATGCTTTAAATAATGTAGATGCAATAGAAGCAAATAGTCAAAAACGTTTTGATAATTATTCTCTTATGTTGGTTGGCAACATAGGCAATGTTTCAAATAAAGAAAATCCTTATAATCAAAGTTTTACATATTATTCAAGAGGTGGCGGTTTTGTACTTAATACTAGAAAATTGGATTATTCAATAGCTTTTAAATTAATGTACTTTAAGAATAGTCAAAATATTGTTAATGAATCAATAAATCGTATGGTTAATTTTAAATTTAGATATGTTCAAGTTCCATTAATGATCACTTATAAATTTTATTTACAACCATTTACTCTAGGATTTTCAACAGGATTTGAAGGAAGTTATCTTTATAATCAGAAAAATCATTCAAAATATCTATATAACATATATCCTGATGCTAAACTAGAATCATACGCCAATAAATATGCATTATCTAATGACTATCATATCGTTATAGATAATGATATTTTTAAACGAATAACATTGTCTGTTTCTGGGTATTATAAAATTTATCTTAAAACGTATTGGGAAACCACAAGGAAATCAGAGAGCTTAGGGGCACAAATGGCATTGAAAGTGAAATTCTAAATTAAAATGTTTTTATAGCATAATTGATTGATTTTAAAATGTTTGAAACGTTAAATTCCAGTTATTCTTTGACAGTAAGTGTTAATAGGAAGGATTAAAAGAAGTGTTCAAGTGTATAGAGTTTGCAACTCTTAAATATTCTAGTGAATAAATAGTTTTATAGATGTAATTTTAAGAAAGGTTGATAAAGAAGAGAAAACAATCATGATACCAAATTTAAGTTATAAAATTGATTTTTAAATTATTTGTGGATATTGGTTTTTTGAAAAAATGTTTATGATGGTAATTAATTAAATTGTATCTTTGTAGTGTTTTTATTTTATTGATTTTTGAATCTATTAATGGGGCTGTCTGGATTTGACAGCGTGGATAGTGAAATGTAAGCATGCCGAGTGTTGTAGATGTGACTCGTTAATCTCTATTTGCAAGCCTTCAAATGGCGAAAACAACAATTACGCTTTCGCTGCTTAGTTTAGAATTAGGTAGTTAGCCAGTTCGATTAGTGGTTTCTCAATCTGCTAATTATGTGAACTGTCATAATATTGAGATAGTTAGAGTAAAGCTTCGGTACTTTGGCGAAATTAAGGAGATAAGGAATAAATCGGCCAGTCTTTGAGCCTGCTTATTTTCGAAAATTAATCATGGACTAAGCATGAAGAAAGCATTTTAATAGCATGTTTGGACGAGGGTTCGAATCCCTCCAGCTCCACAATATTTTGTCTAAGCACAAAATAAAATTTCGTAGGGATAATATTATTGTAGAAATAAATGATCGAAGCAATATCTTAAGACTCTATCCAATTAAGTATGTAAACTAAAAAGTCCCATTTATTAATATTTTAATATTATAAAAAAAACATCCTTGATTTTTCTTTCTGATAATGCCAACTCGGCAAATACTGTTTGTGGTATTATTTCTGTTTTCATGCTAATTAATATACAAAATCACCTACTACAATAAACTGTTAATTTATTATTTCTTGATATTTTGCCCTTGTAGCGGTTTCTAATCACAAACTTCCCCTCTTCTAGCTTTATTCCATTTTGAAAATGGATTTTTGTTTGATTTTGATATTATTTTAGAAAATCAATGTTAATTTTCTCATGCAAAACGATCTGTGCGTGTTATATAACTTAAAATTAATACTTTGTTGAAAATATTATGTTCTTTTTATTTAAGACGTGATTGCTTATAAAATATAATTTAAAGAATGGCGTTATAATATTACACTGAAGTTATAATATAAGTTGATGATAATAATTGATAATGTTAATTCGTAATTTGCATCATAATTATTACCTTTGCAAAAAAAAAGTTGCCAACAAATGAGGATACTTTTGTTATAAATACGATAGTAAATGGGATGTAAAGAAGTTACAATAATAAAATATAATGCAGGAAATGTTTTTTCTATGCAGTCAGCATTAGAACGACTGGGAGTTAAAGTAACTTTAAGTGATAGAGAAGATGTTATTTTAAATTCAGAAAGGGTTATTTTTCCTGGAGTAGGTCAGGCAGCTTCTGCAATGTCTTACTTAAAATCAAAGGGATTAGATAATGTTATAAAACAGATAAAGGTTCCATTTCTTGGGGTGTGTCTTGGTATGCAATTGCTGTGTAGCTCTTCGGAAGAGGGGGATGTTAATTGTTTGGGTATTATAAATGCAAAAGTAAAGAAGTTTATAGGCAAAGAGAAAATTCCGCATACGGGTTGGAATAATGTGAAAATTAAGGATAATGTTTTGTTTGAAGGCATAAGTGAATTAGATTATTTTTATTTTGTGCATAGTTATTATGCAGAGAAGACAGAATCTACGATAGCAGAATGTGATTATATAAATATTTTTAGTGCGTCTATAAATAAAGATAATTATTATGGAGTGCAGTTTCATCCAGAGAAATCAAGTTATTCAGGAGCCAAAATATTAGCTAATTTTATAAATATATAAGCAATGATAAATATATTTCCAGCCATTGATATTATTGATGGTAAATGTGTAAGGTTGACAAAAGGAGATTATAATTCAAAGAAAATTTATGAGTATTCACCTTTGGATATGTCAAAATTTTATGAGGATAATGGTTATAAATTTTTACATTTAGTGGATCTTGATGGAGCAAGATTAAAAAGGCCTCAAAACTTAAGAGTTCTTGAAAAAATAGCAACACAAACAAAACTCGAAATAGACTTTGGAGGAGGTATTAGAAATGAAGATGATATGCGAATAGTTTATGATTCAGGAGCGACAAAGGTAAATATAGGTAGTCTTGCAGTTGAGGATAAAGAAAAAATAGAAGTGTTTTTGAAATGGTTTGGAAGAGATTACATTATTATATCTTCTGATTCCAAAGATAGAAAAATAAAAATTTCAGGATGGCAAGAAGAAGGTGGGGTTGAGATATTTGATTTTGTTGAAGAAATGAGAGAATTAGGTATTCAATATTTTTCATGCACAGATATTGATAAAGATGGAATGCTTAATGGAATTTCAATAGATTTTTACAGAGAGTTAATGGAGAGAAATCCGACTAGCTCTATTATTGCTTCAGGTGGAGTTAGTAATATAGATGAAATACATGCGCTTGATAAAATGGGAGTTTTTGGAGTAATAATTGGGAAAGCATTTTATGAGGGGAAAATTAATCCAAAGGAATTGGCAAAAGAGTTTAAATTATGTTAGCAAAAAGAATTATTCCATGCCTTGATATTAGAGATGGTAGAACTGTTAAGGGGATAAATTTCGAAAATATAAAAGATGCGGGAGATCCTGTTGACTTAGGATATTATTATTCTTGTGAAGGTGCGGATGAATTAGTTTTTCTTGATATTACAGCAACAATAGAAAAAAGAAAAACCTTTGTAGAATTGGTCAAGCGAATAGCTTCAACAATAAATATTCCTTTTACAGTTGGAGGAGGAATAAATAGTATAAACGATATTGATGTATTACTTAATTCTGGAGCAGATAAGGTGTCGATAAATAGCTCTGCAGTTAGAAATCCGGAGATAATAACTCAAGTTGCAAATACATTTGGAAGTCAATGTTGTGTTATAGCAATAGATGCGAAGTTTGAAGAAGGCACTTGGTTTGTATATTTAAATGGAGGACGATTAAAAACAGAAAGAAATTTGCATGATTGGGCAAAGGAAGCAGAAGATAGAGGTGCTGGCGAAATATTGTTTACATCAATGAATAACGATGGGACTAAAAATGGGTTTGCTATTGAAGCATTGAAAGAACTTGCTGTTAAAAGAAAGATTCCTATAATCGCATCAGGAGGAGCAGGAACAATGGAACATTTTGAAGATGTTTTTAAAAACGCAAATGTCGATGCAGCATTGGCTGCCAGCATATTTCATTATAATGAGATAAATATAAAAACATTAAAAGATTTTTTACGTAAAAGGGAAATAATTGTTAGATAAAAAAAGCAGCTTTATTATGTTTGAAAACGAAAATACTTTAATTCCTGCGATAATTCAGGATGCAACAACAAAGAATGTTCTTATGCTTGGATACATGAATAAAGAAGCATTTGAAAAAACAAAAACGGAAAAAACAGTTACATTTTTTAGTAGATCAAAAAATAGACTTTGGACAAAAGGAGAAACATCAGGAAATTTCCTTAAAGTTCATGACATTGCAACGGATTGTGATAATGATACAATTCTAATAAGAGTTATACCTACAGGTCCTGTTTGCCATAATGGAACAGATACTTGTTTTAATGGGACAAATAAGGCCGATGTCAACTTTATTGAATACTTAGAAGATATTATAAAGAAAAGAATAAAGGAAAACTCTCCAGATTCTTATACTTGCAGGATACATAAAAAGGGAATTAATAAAATAGCTCAAAAAGTAGGAGAAGAGGCTGTAGAATTAATAATAGAAGCAAAGGATAGTAATGATAATTTATTTGTTAACGAAGCAGCAGATTTGATGTATCATTATCTTCTTCTTCTTACAGCAAAAGGTTTTTCAATTAAGGATGTTGCCGAAATATTAAAAAAACGACACAAATAAATAAGCTACACTTAATCGTATTTTTTGTTTTGTTTTACATTTTAGCAGGAACATCTATTCCTAGCATGCCCATACATTCTTTAATTAAATGCCCGACAGATATAGAAATAGTCAATCTACTATTCCTTATATTTTCCTCGGCCTTTAATATTGGAAATTCATGATAAAATTGATTAAAGGTCTTTGCTAATTCATAAACGAAATTGGCAATTAAAGCAGGACTATGTTCTTTTGCAGCTTCTTGTAATATTTTAGGATAATCATAAACAAGTTTTATTAGCTCTCTTTCCTTATTAATGTTAGAGCTATTTTCTTCCGTTATGATTACTTTATTGTTCCATTTCACATTACTACTAGTATTCTCATCATTTAAATAAGAATAAGCCGCCCTACCCTTCCCTAGCAGAGAATTTATTCTAGCATAAGTATATTGAATAAAAGGCCCTGTATTGCCATTAAAGTCAATAGATTCAGCAGGGTTAAATAGTATTTTCTTTTTAGGGTCAACTTTTAAGATGTAATACTTTAGGGCACTAAGTCCTATTTGTTTATAAAGCTTTTCAGCTTCTTCCTCTGTGAAACCTTCTGTTTTCCCTAGTTCTAGAGTCTTTTGCTTTGCTGTTTGAATCATTTCTTCAATTAAATCGTCAGCATCAACAACTGTTCCCTCGCGTGATTTCATTTTGCCTTCTGGGAGCTCAACCATGCCATAAGATAAATGATATATATATTCAGCCCAACTAAATTCTAGCTTCTTGTTTAATATAAGCTTTAATATTTGGAAATGATAATCCTGTTCATTCCCAACAACATAAATCATCTGGTCGGGATTATATTCATTATGTCTAGCAACAGCAGTTCCTAAGTCCTGAGTAATATAAACAGAAGTTCCATCACTTCTTAAAAGAACTTTTTCATCTAAACCATCAGCACTTAAATCAACCGCTATAGCTCCATCATCTCTTTTATAAAACTTATTCTGCTTTAATCCTAATTCAACTAATTCTTTGCCTTTTAAATATGTCTCTGATTCTTTATATATATTGTCAAACTCTATTCCTAAGCTGTTATATGTTTTGTTAAAACCTTCGTAAACCCAACTATTCATCATTTCCCAAAGTTTTCTTACATCATTATCTCCTTCCTCCCATTTCTTTAGCATATTTTGAGCTTCTTTAATTAATGAAGCTTCTTTTTTTGCCGTTTCAATATCCATTCCTTGATCTTGCAACTCTTTTATTTGCTTTTTATATTCTGAGTCAAATTTAATGTAATACTTACCCACAAGAAAATCACCCTTTAACGCAGATGTTATAGGAGTTTCACCATTCCCCCATAATTTCCAAGCAAGCATTGATTTGCAAATATGAATACCTCTATCATTAACTAAATTTACTTTTACAACTTCATTTCCTGCTTTTTCTAATATTTTGGCTACAGAATCTCCAAGCAAATTATTTCGGATATGCCCAAGATGTAAAGGCTTATTGGTATTTGGAGAAGAAAATTCTATTACTACTTTATTTTTTTTATTGTTGTTGTTATTGTCTGATTTATTAATGGAATTCTGAACAAAATCATTAATATAGTCCTCCCAGTAATTATTACTAATGGTTAGATTTAGAAATCCTTTGATTACATTAAATTTTCCAATCACACCATTAGAGTTTTCAGTTAAATATCCTCCTATTTTATTTGCTGTAATATCTGGTGTTTCTTTAGAATATTTTAAAAAATTAAAAATATTTATAGTTAAATCTCCTTCAAATTCCTTTCTGGTTTTTTGAATATAAGCTGAAATATTATCATTAAAATCAGCGCTATATATATCTTTAAATGCGTTTTTTACATAATCTTCTAATAAATTTTCTATCCTGTCCATTGCTATTTTAACCTTCTTTATTTATTTAATACTATTTTTAAAACAAAAGTATTGATTTTATTGAATATCTGTAATATTTTTTTTGAATACCAATGATGTAATAACAGATATTGCTAAAGTCAAAGCAACAACAATTAGAGAAATATCAGATTCTATTTTATAAAAATCAGCAATAACCATTTTTACTCCAATAAATGTTAAAATAAAAGCAATCCCATACTTTAAATAATGGAATACGCCAATCATATTCGCTAATAGAAAATAAAGCGAACGCAAGCCTAATATGGCAAAAATATTAGATGTATAAAGAATGAAAGGGTCTGTGGAAACTGTAAATATAGCAGGAATAGAATCAACAGCAAACATTAAATCGGAAGCTTCGATTACCATTACCGATACGAAAAGAGGTGTAGCAACTCGTTTTCCATTTTCAATAGAAAAGAATTTTCCATTATTAAATTTATCTGTTACAGACATAAATCGCTTAACTAATCTAATGGCAAAATTATTGGAATAATCAACTTCTTCATTATCTTCTCCTATTGCAGATTTAATCCCTGCATAAATTAAGAAAAAGCCAAAAATAAATAATATAAAATTTAGGTGTATTGATTTCCCAAATAGAGTAAATTCTGGCAGGTATGTTAGATTAATTAATTCTACACCAATAAAAATGAATAAGGCACGCATAAATATTGCTCCAATGATTCCCCAAAACAATACCTTATGTTGATATTTCTCAGGAATAGCAAAGAAATTAAATATTAATATAAACACAAATAGATTATCAATGGAAAGTGCTTTCTCTATAAGGTAAGCCGTCATGTATTCTGAGGTTTTTTGGCCTCCTAAGTATATATATATTATTCCTCCAAATAACATAGCTATAAGTATCCAGACCATGCTCCAGATAATAGCTTCTTTATTAGAAATTTTATGGGGACTTTTGTTTAATACTCCAAGGTCAAGTAATAACATTATCGTTACAAATATAAAAAATCCAATAATTAGGTGAATCTCACTTGTTAACATATTCTTTTATTGATTATTCTGTTTCTAATTTTATGCAAACTTAATTAAAAAATAATTATCAAATTAATACTATCCTAAATAATTATTACGCTCTAACATTTAGGTACTATTAAAAATAAAAGAAGAGAAGCAATTGCTCACTTCTCTTCAAAAACTAACAACATTGTTGCTAATATTATTTTTTTAATTCTGTATAATATTTAAAGAAATAAGGAATGGTTTCTATTCCTTTAATAAAATTAAATATACCAAAATGCTCGTTTGGAGAGTGAATAGCATCAGATTCTAATCCCCAACCCATTAAAATAGTTTTTACACCTAATTCTTTTTCAAAAAGAGCTACAATAGGAATACTCCCTCCACTTGTTGGAATAGGTTTTTTGTTAAAAGTTTTTTCAAAAGCCATGCTTGCTGCTTGAAACTCAATTCCATCTGTAGGAGACATGTATGCGTCGCCTCCATGCAGATATTCTACATCTATATGAACACTGTCAGGTGCTATATTTTTAAGATGATTAATAATTATATCTTTTATTATTTGTGGATTTTGAAATGGGACTAATCGAGTAGAAATTTTAGCATAAGCTTTTGATGGAATAACCGTTTTTGCCCCTTCGCCTGTATATCCTGACCAAATTCCATTAATATCTAATGCAGGACGTGCAGTTGTTCTTTCTTCGGTAGTATAACCTTTCTCTCCATAAATATTTTTTATACTAATTTCGTCCTTATAATCCTCTAAAGAAAAAGGAGCAGAGTTTAAAGCTTCTCGTTCTTTTTCAGTTAGATTATAAACATCATCGTAAAAACCAGGAATATTAACTTTATTGTTTTCATCAAATAAAGAATTTAACATTTTGCATAATATGTTTGCTGGGTTAGGAACACCGCCTCCATATACGCCAGAATGAAGATCCCTATCAGGACCTGTTAGTTCTATTTGAAAATAACACAAACCTCTTAATCCTACATTAATAGAAGGAACATCATTTGCAATCATACTTGTATCAGAAGCAATAATAACGTCAGCTTTAAGTTTTTCTTTATTCTGTTTGACAAAAGTTCCGATGTTGCTTGAACCAGCTTCTTCTTCTCCTTCTATTAAAAATTTAATATTGCAAGGAAGATTATTAGTTGTGGTCATAAACTCTAATGCTTTTACTTGAGTAAACATTTGTCCTTTATCATCATCAGCACCTCTTGCATAAATAATATCATTAATAACAGTAGGTTCAAAAGGAGGAGTTTTCCAAAGTTCTAAAGGTTCGGCTGGCTGGACATCATAATGTCCGTAAACAAGTACTGTAGGTAAATTTACATCTATAATTTTTTCAGCATAAACAATAGGATGTCCTTCTGTTTGTATAATTTCAACTATATCACATCCTGCTATTTTTAATTTATCTTGAAGAAATTGGGCTGCATTTAGCATATCTTGAGTGTTTTCAGGATTTGCACTAACTGAAGGTATTCTTAGAAAATCAAATAATTCATTTAAAAATCGTTGTTTATTCTCTTGAATAAAATTTTGCAATTGTTTTTCCATAATGAAATCATTTTAAGTTAAAATAAAAAAAAAGAGACGTAGCTTTATGAAAACTACGTCTCTACAAATAAAGTAATTATTTTTTTATAAAACTATTTTTTTATAAATTTTATTGTTTGATTGTTATTTTTATTATCAGTTAATTTGATAAAATACATTCCTGAAGAAATGTTGCTAACATTTATAGTATTATTAATGTTGTTTAATGATTCTGTTTTAACAATTTTACCAGTATAGTCTGATATTTGCATAACAACATTAATGTTATTGTTAATAAAATTAATGTTTAACTGATCATTTGCAGGATTTGGGAAAACGATAAAACCATCCATTTCCGAACTACTTGTAGAATTAATACCTAAGGAAGCAACTATAGAAAATGTTGAATCACTAAGATCAAATGCATTAGGATAAGATGCATCACTAATTTTAATTTTACATTCTGTGCTTAAAATATTAGGATTAAGCCAAACATAATAACCATCAGCAGCAATAGCTGAAGCAGCTATTAAAAACCATTCTCCATTAGCATTAGTTTGAAATTGGATTTTTACATTTGTAACATCTTCTGAAAGCCATTCTAGTTTTACTGGGGCACCTTTTAATATTTTTTCGCCACCATTAGGTGAACTTACTTGAATAATAGGGTTTTTAATAGTAAATTTTCCACTTTCTGCAAACATTGAAGAGTTCTTTAAATCTGTAATTTTTATTTTACAATCTTTAGAGGAAATACTTGGAGCAACCCACATATAAGAACCTGACGATGCACTTACAGAAGAAACAACTGTTTCCCAAATATTAGAATAAGAAACTGTTATAATCTCTATTTTTACTGAATCAATATAATTACTATTCCATCGAATATTTTGTGTTGTTCCTGCATATAATACAGAATTTAATTCAGGATAAACAAAAGCCAAAGAAGGAACACCTATATTAAATGCGTTTTCGCTTTCATCATAAACATTGTTTGGGAAATTTACATCTGATATTTTTATTTTATAATTGTTATCATCTTTGAAATTTGTTGGAATTGTCCATTTGTAAACATTTGTAGAATCCGATAATGTAGCAACAGATGCCACAATTGTTTGCCATGTTGTTGCATTTCCTCCAATATATTCTATTTTAACATTAGAAGTTCCATTAGAAGTCCATTTAATATCAACTGTACTTCCTACAACATTTTGCTCTCCTCCATTTAATGTAACTAAATTTATTTTTGGTATTTCTGATGATATTAAGAATTCAAAAGCATGATGTTCGAAAGGATATTCAGGATAGTCAAAATGATAACTAGACATGTAATAATCATTAAAATATACTGTACTGTCTCCATTTTCTGAAACAACTGTATCAAATGGTGTATATAGAGCCATTGTTGGTAATATATGAGAACAATTATAATCACCTGTAAATTCATTAAATGCTCCAGCCTCTTCTTCTAAAGAAAAGAATTGAACGTAATTCATGTTGTTTAGAGTGTCATTAGCTGAATAAGTATACCCTGGTTTAAAAGATACTGCACAACCTACAACACCCCATTTACCTACATTTAAGTTTGTTTTAAATGAAACATTTGACACAAAGTTATTAGCTTCCGAACTTACATCTTCTGTAGAGATAGCCACCTTTTGAATATATTTTGTAAATCCTTGTACTCCTGGTAATTTTGGTGATGTTGTATAATTAGTTTCATCCCAATCAACAAAAATATAAGGGATTTCATATTCAGTTACTTGATAGTTTGAAACCTCTGCATCTTCTATTTTCCAATATTCAAAAATTAAAGTATCGGCAATATCATCTAACCTTTCTCTTGTATAACTAAAATAAAATCCTATAGAATCAAGATTATATGGAGAAAGAACAACTTGCTCATCTCCAAAATATGAAAAAGAATTACTAAAAGGATCCATAATTGTTGCTATACTATGAACATAAGGTCGTCCCATTTCAGTTTCATAATTAATTACAGGAAGTGTATCTGGAAATAATACTTCAGAAGTATAAGCACTTTTTCCTTCTGTATAAACTGATTCTGGGAAATTATACCAATTGCTTGTTATTGCACTTTTTGTTGGTTTTGTTTTTTTAAAGCCTAGTGTTTTTATATTATCTTTTTTGATAGGTTTATAATTATACTGGGCAAATATTGTTCCTGAAATAATAAGGAACAACAAGGAAAATAGAAAAATTCTTTTCATCATTAATACGTTAGTTGTTATAAATTTTTAATTTGCAAATGTACAAGTTTTTATAAAAATAAATTTAAGAATTTAAAATTATTTTTATACACATTCAGTGTATTCTTTTTTTAAAGAATCAAAAACGTCTTTAACCGTGTTGATTTTTTCTGCTAAATACGCATTAGCTCCTGCAAAAGAAAATCCACTTTTTAGATTTCCTGTATAAGCGTTATATAAAGCAGATATGATGCAATAGTCACTATTATTTACATCACAAGTTTTTATGCATTTAAAAGGGCAATTACTTGGGTGTTTTTTTCCTTCTTTTACTTTAATAAGAAAATCATTAATAATTGCTCGTCCAGGCATACCTACTGGACTTTTTATTATTTCTATGTCTTCTTTTTTCGAGTCTATATAGGAGTTTTTAAATTCTATAGAAGCATCACATTCTTCTGTTGTAACAAATCTTGTTCCCATTTGTACACCTGATGCTCCAAGTTCTAACATTTCTTTTATGTCACAACCTGTATATATTCCTCCTGCAGCAATTACTGGGATTTTTTTATTAAACTTAATTTCAATTTTTTTTATTTCGTTCAATACCTCTTTTACCAAAACTTGTAAAGAAAATTCAGGTAAGTCTATTTGGTTAAGTTTAAATCCTAAATGTCCTCCAGCTTTTGGTCCTTCAACTACAATTGCATCTGGTAGATAATCATAATGATTTTTCCACTTATCACAGATTAGTTTTGCTGCTCGTCCAGATGAAACTATAGGTACTAACTTTGTTGTGCTAGATTCATCTAAAAAACTTGGTAAATCTAATGGTAAGCCTGCGCCAGAAAAAATTATATCTATTTTTTCTGCTATTGCTGTTTTTACTGTTTCTGCAAAGTTGGTCATAGCAACCATTATGTTTACTCCAATTATGCCTTTTGTTTTTTCTCTAGCTTTCCTTATTTCTTCTGCCAATCCATAATTAGATGCTTCAGTAAAGTTTTGTGAATATTTTCTGTATAATAAACCAAGTCCAGCACTTGATATTACTCCAACCCCTCCTTCATTAGCAACAGATGATGCTAAATTTGAAAGAGAAATGCCTACCCCCATACCTCCTTGTATAATTGGTACTGGTATCCTTAAATTTCCTATTAATAATTCTTCCATTAATTGACGTTATAAATGTCGGCAAATGTACTTTTTTTATGGGACATTATTAATCTTTTTTATTAAAAATACTTGAAAAGTTCTTTTAAATTTTCATTCTAATTTATACAATCCTAATAAACAGACTATTAATAAAAACAATTTGACATAAAAATAAATAAATAAAACTTTTTTTTAAAGAATTTTATGTAATTAGAATAATTTAACTATCTTTGCAAAAGAGTTTTTCATCTATAGTTTTTGAAAATAATTAAAATTTTACTTAATTCATTAAATATATTTCTCTAAAACTCTAATTTATTTATTTTAATTTTTATTTAATGAACATTTTTATTTCTAACTTGAGTTTTAGAATCAACGATGATGATCTAAAACAAATCTTTGAAGAATACGGAGAAGTATCTTCAGCAAAAGTAATAACAGACAGATACACAGGAAAATCAAGAGGTTTTGGTTTTGTTGAAATCTCTAATGAAGATTCAGCAAAGAAAGCTATTGCTGAACTTGATAGAGCTGAGTATGATGGTAAAGTTATTAATGTTTCAATTGCTAAACCAAAAACTGAAACCAGAAGTTATAATGGTGGTGGTGCTGGCGGAAACTCTTCTTACCAAAAAAGAGAAAATAATCGCTATTAATCTATAAATAATTAGTAGTAAAAAAGGTTGACTAAAATTTTAGTCAACCTTTTTTTTTATACAATAAAAATGTCAGCCGTTTTGCATCTTTGTGTAAAGATAGTAGGTATGCCTTAAAAATAACCAATTATATATTTTGTTTATTGTAAAAGTTTTTAAAACTTTACAAAATAATTATTTCAGAATGTTGTTAATTTATTTTAACATCAATGGCCAATTTAGACCATCAAGTTTGGGAGGAGCGCAATTAATTGACAATTTTAGGAAAAGAAGTTTGGGAGGAGCACAATTAAGTTTGAGAGGAGCACAATTAAGTTTGAGAGTGGCACAATTAAGTTTGGGTAGAGCACAATTAAGTTTGGGAGGAGCGCAAATGAGTTTGGGAGGAGCACAAATGAGTTTGGGAGTGGCACAATTAAGTTTGGGAGGAGCACAAATGAGTTTGGGAGGAGCACAAATGAGTTTGGGAGTGGCACAAATGAGTTTGGGAGTGGCACAATTAAGTTTGGGAGGAGCACAAATGAGTTTGGGAGGAGCGCAATTAATTGATAATTGACAATTGATAATTGAAAATTTTAGGAAAAGGAGTTTGGGATGAGGTTATTTGAGTTGAAGGGGAGAGAAATTAATTAGCTGGGATAATATAATGCGGATGAAACGAATGTTAAGCAATGCAGATTTATGCGAATTTGTTGGGTAGTGTTAATTTGTTGAATTTGTTGAGTATGTTAAAAAAGTGGAATGTAATTATGTGAAAAAAAACAACGATATTAATTAATTTCTTTATCTTTGGTTTTGATTATTGTTTAAATCTTTTAATGATATTTATTAGTTAATATTTAAGAGCTATGAAATATAGGGTTGTTTTTTTGTTTTTTCTTTTTGTTTTATTATGCTTTAATTTAAAAGCAAATAAGGTTGATAGTTTAGAGAGCGTATTAAAAACGGCGAAAGTAGATACCGTAAAAGTAGATGTTTATAATCAATTGAGCTGGGCGATATTTGGCTCAAATCCAGATAAGGCGTTGTATTATGCTAATATTTCGATAATTCTTTCTAAAAGGATAAAGTATGCAAAAGGTCTTTCGGAGGCATACAAAAATAAGGGCGTAATTTTTTATGTTAAGGGGAATTTGGATTCATCAATAGTTTTTTATAATAAATCATTTGAAATAAAGAGTCAGATAAAGGATTCGTTAGGTTTGGCTTCTGTTTATACAAATATAGGTTTGGTAAATGAAGCAAAGGGTGATTATAAAAACTGTTTGGAAAATTATTTAAAGGCTTTGAAGATTTTTGAGAGTTTGGATGATAAGGATAAGTTAGCAAAAGTGTTTAATAATATAGGTTCGGTTTATTTTAAGCATCCAAAGACAAAAGAGAATCTGGATAATGCGTTAAGTTATTTTGAGAAGTCTTTAAAGATAAGAGAGGAATTGAATGATAAGAAGGGTATTGGCTCTTCTTTGTATAGTGTTGGTTTGATTTATTTTACTTATGGAGCAAGTATTTACAAGGATGTAGATAAGGTAAAAGCAAAGGAGAATTTGGAGAAAGCTTTGCTTTATTTTGAAAGGTCATTGAAGATAAGGCGAGAAATAAATGATAAGAGTGGTATTGCTTTAACATTAACCAATATTGGGTCAGCTGTTTATGCGAGTAGGAATAATATGAATGAGGCTGAAAAGTTTTATAAGCAAGCATTAGAAATAGAAGCAGAAATAGGAGATAAGAAAGGGATTGTTTCGACTTTGTTTAATATGGCTTATATGGCAATGGAGGCAAAGGATTATAATAAGGCTTTGGATGTTTATAATAAAAGTCTTATAGCGTCGCGCGAGATAGGGTTAAGGGATTTTGAGCTTAATAATTATGATGGATTGGCTACGGTTTATGAAAGGCTTAATAATTTTAAAGAAGCTTTGTTTTTTTATAAGAAGTATGCCGAATTGAAGGATTCGTTGTTGAATTTTGAAATAGGTAAGCAAATGTCAGAGATGCAAACGAAATATGATGTTGATAAGAAGGAGAAGACTATAGAGTTATTGGTTAAACAAAAGCAATTACAGGATTTGGAAATTAGGAAGAATTCACTTATATTGTATTCAGTTATAGGAGGCTTGGTGTTGTTGTTTATTGTAATTGTGTCGATATTATATGCTTATAAGCAAAAGAAACGAATAATAACTTTGCTAAAGTTTCAAAATACAGAAATAACGGAGAGGAAGATAGAAATTGAAAAGCAAAAGGATGTTATTAATACTAAAAATAAGTTAATTATGGATAGTATTAAATATGCACAGAAGATACAAGAGTCAATATTGCCTCCGGCGTCGTATATTCATAGGCTTGTTAATGAAAATTTTGTTTTTTTTAAGCCTAAGGATATTGTTAGTGGGGATTTTTATTGGGTTGAAAATAGGAATGGTTTTATTTATATAGCTACGGTTGATTGTACTGGTCATGGAGTTCCTGGGGCATTTATGAGTATTGTTGGTAATAATCTTTTAAATCAGGCTATTTATGAAAAAAATATGGTCAAGCCTTTTGAGATACTCAATTGTATAAATAATAAGCTTATTGATACATTTAAAAAATATCAAGATGGAAATACCATAAAAGATGGAATGGTTTTAAGTTTGGTTGCAATTGATAAGAATAATATGAGGATAGAGTATGCTGGTTCTTCAAATCATTTATACATGGTTAGAAATAAGGAATTAAGTATAGTCAAAGCTGATGCTCATGTCATAGGTATTCCTTTTGATAATAATTTTAATTCGTTTACTAATCATGAAATAGAAATAGAAAAAGGAGATGCATTTTATATATTTTCGGATGGTTTTCCAGATCAATTTGGAGGTCCGAAGAGGAAGCGTTTTTTAGCAAAGAGATTAGGGCAAACATTTATAGACATGAGTGATTTGAGTATGTGTGAGCAAAAGCAAAAACTTGAAGATGTTTTTGATGAATGGAAGGGAGAGAATGAACAGATAGATGATGTCTTGGTTATTGGTTTTAGAGTATAAATATAATGTAATTATGGCAAAGAAAATAATAAAAAAAAGTGAACGCAATATTGTATTGAAGAAGAGTCAAATTACTTTTGGTAATCAATTATTAGGTAAATCATCGGATTCTATATTTTCGAAAATTGATTATAAATATCAGTTGATTTTTTTCTTCGTTTTATCGTGTATAATATACTTCAACACATTGTTTAATGGTTATGTGCTTGATGATGTAATTTCTATTACTCAAAATAAGTTTGTGCAGCAAGGTCTTGGTGGAATAAAGAGTATTTTGACAAAAGACAGTATGTATGGTTTTGTTGGCTCAGAAACAGAGTTAACAGGAGGTCGTTATCGTCCTTTTCCTTTGATAATATTTGCTATAGAGAATCAGTTTTTTGGAAATAATCCTTTTATTGGTCATTTATTGAATATTATTACTTGGGGGCTAACGGTAATTGTTTTCTTTAAACTTCTAAGTAAATACTTTTTTCGCTTTAATCCAGAAGTAGTGTTTGTTGCGTCTTTAATTTTTGCAATACATCCAATACATACAGAAGTTGTTGCAAATATAAAAAGCAGGGATGAAATTATTTCATTATTGTTGTTGTTTGGAGCTTTATATTATTTGTTTAAGCATTTAGAATCAAACCAACTAAAATATAAGGTAATCAGTTATAGCGCATTCTTTTTTGCTTTGCTGAGTAAGGAATATGGAGTTACCTTTTTATTTATAATGCCTTTGGCTTTATGGACATTTAGTAATATTGACAGCAAAAAGATATTGAATAATACAATTCCATTTATTGTTATCTTTATTTTTTACATGCTTATAAGGTTGTCAGTTGTAGGGGTTAATAATAATGCGAGTAATGAATTGTTAAATAATCCATTTTTGTATGCTTCTTTTACCGAAAAGTATTCAACGATAATGGTGTGCTTGATGAAATATCTTAATCTTTTAGTTATCCCTTATCCTTTATCTTATGATTACAGGTTTAATGAGATTCCTATTGTTGGCTTGTTTGATCTAAAAGTTATATTGTCAATAATAATTCATGTTGCTTTGCTAACGGTTGCTATTATCAATTTAAAGAAGAGGAATGTTATTGCTTTTATTGTATTTTTCTATCTATTTTCTATTTTTATAGCTTCAAATATGCTTGTAGAAATAGGGGCATTAATGGGCGAACGTTTTCTTTATCAACCATCTGTTGCTTACAGCATATTAATAGGGATTGTCTTCTATTTCATTTACAATAAAACCAATATTGGTGTTAATTTGAAAAATATCTTGACCGTATTATTGATAATCACTATTTTTATTCCTTTTTCTATCTACACATTTGCAAGAAATGCAGATTGGAAGTCGGACATAGACTTATACATTAGGGATGTAAAGGCGGTTCCAAATAGTGCTCCTGCAAATAATTCGGCAGGAAGTTCTTTAATAAATTTATCTGATTTTATAAAAACAGATATTGATTCAATAATAAAGAATAAATCCACACAGTATAATAATTCATTAATTGAAAATCTGGCTAAGGTTAAAAAGTTTTATCCAAATCTTAATCCGCAAGTTCTTGAAATAGAAAATAGTTTGAATGCTCAAAATTATGAACAATTAAACTTGAATGCAGATAAGGTTACTAGAGAATTACTGAGATATTCAGTTGATTATTTTAATAAATCATTAGTGATACACCCAAAGTATCACGATGGGCTTGTTAATATCTTCTTAGCATATATTAGGCTTGAAGCGCTTGATACAGCTGAGTATTATTTTAAATCATTGAAAACGCTAAATAATGAAACTCCAGGTATTGATAAAGCAAGAATAACTCAATTAAACTCTTATCTTGCTTCTCAATTTCATATGAAAGGTCAAAAGTTTGCTGCTAATAATGATTTAAATAATGCTATTGTTTTCTTTGAAAAAGCTACAAATACCGAACCTGATAATTATAGATATTGGTATGACCTTGGCGGAGCAAGTTATACAAATAAGGATTATATTAAAGCTTTTGTTGCATGGGAAAAAGCATACAAAATTAATCCGCAGGCACAAGAAGTTGTTATGGGGTTGAAAGCTCTAGGTTATAAGTTTTAAGCATTACATATATAATTTCATAGAGACATCGCTCAAGATGATGCCTCTATGAAATGTAATCTTTTATTTTAATATTGAAATCTGCTTTGAAATAATAGCATTATTAGTTCTTAGTTTGACTATATATATCCCATTAGGTAGATTGTTTGTGTTAATTGTTATAATATTGTTATTATCTGAAGGGATATCATATAAATTAGTATTTCTGCCCAGTATATCGGTAATCTCAATGTTTATAGGTTTAGAATTGTCTGGTAAGTTATAGCTAATATTTATTATTTCTTTTGCAGGTACGGGATAAATGTTAATAAAAGCGTTTTGTGTTTCTATTTTGCTGATATAGTCAATCATTGCTACATCAAAAGTGTCAGATATATAACAACCTTTTGAATCTGTAATTAATAATTTGTATTTTCCTGCAATATTTAACGAATCAATAATGTTAGTGTCTTTTCCTGTATAACTAAAGCCAATAGCAGACCAAGCATAATTATAAGGAGGAGTTGCATTATGAATAGTTACGTTTAT